>Ga0208592_1000040_pt1 | contig 37468 bp, 29 predicted proteins | sample LakMenE18May10ns_FD_150712 | JGI IMG/M metagenome (GOLD analysis project Ga0208592, IMG submission 150712) | Freshwater microbial communities from Lake Mendota, WI - 18MAY2010 deep hole epilimnion ns (SPAdes) | ecosystem: Environmental > Aquatic > Freshwater > Lentic | place: Lake Mendota...
ACAACTTGATCATTTGTTTCAATGCGCATATGATGCAACAAGTATCCAACGCCACCATGCACTAAAATTCCCGAATTCTCGTTGGTTTTACTCATTGGAAACAAGCGACCTATGCTAACGTTTGCATTGAATCCTCGTGGGAAAACCAAGACATTTGCTATATCCCCGTTGATGTCGGTGATGTTCCCTTTGTCGTCAATGAGGTGATCAAACAATCCCGTTATTTTTACTTGATTCCCGAAAATAAAATTGGCATCCACACCAAAATACCACTGGTTTTCAAGTTTATATCCTACAGAAAAACCAAGGTTGTTTAAAAACCCATAGCGTGCCAACAAATCTGCACCTGGAAGATTTCCTCCCCAATGTATGCCGACTAATGGCGTACTGATGGATTCATTCTTGGTTTCGCTTTGTGCTTGTGCTCCGAACGCGCTCAACAAAAAGAACAAGCATCCAGAAAGTCGTTGAAAATGATTGCCCTTACTCGTTTGATTGTTCATGTTTAATCGTTGAATTTTATCTCTGTAAATTTAAGGGATTCGATTGAAAAAAGAACCTAGTTTACGTTAAAAAAGGAATAAACGAAAGATCCTTGAAGTTATTGAGCATAGGAAAAATGGGGAATTCAGTATTTTTTTCCATTTCAAACCTTTAAAAAAGGTGATTTCACCTACATAATGAAACAAAAATGCGCCGTACTTTCTTAGTTTGGCTACCTTTGTTTAACGTAAATAAGATCGCATGAAAAAAATCCAAATGGTCGATTTAGTTTCTCAATACGAGAAAATCAAACCATCTATTGACGAGGCCATTCAACACGTCATTCAGAATGCCCATTTCATTAATGGTCCGGCTGTGAATCGCTTTCAACTGGATTTACAAGAATACTTAGGCGTAGGACATGTGATTCCTTGTGCAAATGGTACTGACGCCCTTCAAATTGCCATGATGGCTTTGGGATTAAAACCCGGAGATGAAGTCATTACTCCTAGTTTTACATACATCGCGACCACGGAAGTAATTGCCTTGCTTCACCTCGTTCCTGTTTTTGTCGAGGTGGATCCACAAACCTTTTGCATCGATCCAAAAGCGATTGAAGCAGCCATCACACCAAAAACCAAAGCAATCGTACCCGTTCACTTATACGGTCAAGCAGCAAACATGAATGAAATCATGAAAATTGCGCGCAAAAATGGGCTTTTTGTCATTGAAGATAACGCACAAGCAATCGGATCAGATTACCATTTAGAGGATGGACGAAAAGTGAAAACCGGAACGATTGGAGACATTGGCTGTACGTCTTTCTTCCCATCAAAAAATTTGGGATGTTACGGAGATGGTGGTGCATTGTGCACAAATGACGCAGAACTTGCGAAAAAAATCCGCATGATTGCCAATCATGGACAAGAACAAAAATATGTGCATGACGTCATTGGATGCAACTCGCGCTTGGATACCATACAAGCGGCCGTATTGCATGTAAAATTAAGACAACTAGATAACTATATTGATGCTCGACGTGAAGTTGCCGCCAAATACGACGAGGCTTTCGCCGGGATTCCCGGTGTGAAGATTCCTTATAGAGCGGATGATTCCAAACATGTATTTCACCAATATACACTGATCCTGGAAGATGCGGATCGAACGGCACTCCAAGATCATTTACTGGAATATGAAGTTCCAAGCATGATTTATTACCCTATTCCTGCGCACAAACAAAAAATGTTTGCCCATTTTGGTAGTTCGGAATTAAACTTGCCTACCACTGATTGGTTGACAGAAAGGGTGATTTCCTTGCCTATACACACTGAAATGCTGGAAGAACAACAAGCATACATCATTGAACAGGTCCAATCCTTTTTCAATCAGCACTAGTCCATGTTCTAATTGGAAATTATCATTAACTTAGAATCATCATGAAAAATATTGCGGTTGTTGGAACGGGATACGTTGGATTAGTAACAGGAACTTGTTTTGCTGAAAATGGAAACAAAGTAACCTGCATTGACATCGATGCACAAAAAATTGAACGCTTAAAAAATGGGGAGACACCTATCTACGAGCCTGAATTAGATGTTTTGTTGGATCGCAACATTCATTCAAATCGACTGAGTTTTACGACCGATCTTGAAGCAGGAATCAAGGATGCTGAGATTATTTTTTTAGCGCTTCCAACTCCTCCAGGGGAAGATGGTTCAGCTGACTTATCGTACATCTTGAAAGTAGCAGATCAACTAGGGGAATTATTGACGGAGTACAAAGTAATTGTCGATAAAAGCACGGTGCCTGTTGGAACAGCAGAAAAAGTATATGAAACCATTGCCAAAAAAGCAAAAGTTGAGTTTGCTGTTGTTTCAAATCCAGAATTTTTAAGGGAAGGATTTGCTGTGAGTGATTTTTTGAAACCCGACCGTGTAGTCATTGGCACAAGTGATGAACGCGCTCGGAAAATCATGGAAAGTCTTTACAGACCTTTTTTAAGACAAGGGAATCCCATCCATTTTATGGATGAGAAATCTGCGGAACTCACCAAATATGCTGCCAATTCCTTTCTTGCGACAAAAATCACCTTCATGAATGAGGTGGCGAATTTTTGTGAAATTGTTGGTGCTGACGTAGATAAAGTAAGAATGGGGATCGGCTCTGATGACCGAATTGGAAAACGCTTTTTGTTTCCAGGAATTGGTTATGGCGGCTCTTGTTTTCCAAAAGACGTTCAAGCGTTAGTCAAGTCTGGACTTGAGAAAAACTTTGACTTTAAAATCCTCCATGCCGTGATGGAAGTCAATCAAGACCAAAAAACACGCTTGTTTCCGAAAATGAAGAACTACTTCAAAGGCGACTTGTCCAACAAACACATTGCTGTTTGGGGCTTGGCTTTTAAACCTGACACGGATGATATTCGAGAAGCTCCGGCCCTCTTTATGATCGACGCCTTACTCCATGCGGGAGCAAGCATTAGTGCCTTTGATCCGGAAGCCATGTCCAATGTGAAACAGGTACTTGGCGATAAAATACGTTACTCTTCTGATGAATATAGTGTTTTGAACGAAGCCGATGCCTTGTTAATTTGCACGGAATGGGGGGTGTTTAGAAATCCCGACTTTAACGAATTGAAAAAACGCATGAAGGATTGTGTTATTTTTGACGGAAGAAACCTTTACGACATCGAAGAAATGAATGAAAAAGGATTTTATTATTCGAGTATCGGTCGAAATTTAATTGAAAACAATAGATGAAACGCGTACTAATTACCGGGGCAGCAGGATTTTTGGGTTCACATTTGTGTGACCGTTTTATCAAGGATGGTTACCATGTGATTGCCATGGACAACCTCATCACCGGTCGCCTAAAAAACATTGAGCACTTGTTTCATTTGGAACAATTTGAATTTTACAACCACGATGTGTCAAAATTCATTCATGTGCCTGGAGAATTGGATTATATCTTACATTTCGCCTCTCCAGCCAGTCCCATTGATTACTTAAAAATTCCCATTCAAACCCTGAAAGTTGGATCCTTAGGGATTCACAATTGCCTTGGTTTGGCCAAAGCGAAGGGTGCTCGGTTAATCATTGCATCCACCTCTGAAGTGTATGGAGATCCCACCGTCCATCCGCAAACAGAAGATTATTGGGGGAATGTCAATCCTGTTGGACCTAGAGGCGTTTACGATGAGGCAAAAAGATTTCAGGAAGCCATGACCATGGCCTACCATAATTTTCATGGACTAGAAACACGCATTGTTCGCATCTTTAATACCTATGGTCCACGTATGCGCTTGAACGACGGGCGTGTTTTGCCAGCATTTATTGGTCAAGCATTGCGCGGGGAAGACCTAACCATCTTTGGAGATGGATCCCAAACGCGATCGTTTTGTTACGTGGATGACCTAGTGGAGGGAATTGTTCGTTTGCTCATGAGTGATTATCCATATCCAGTCAATATCGGGAACCCATCTGAAATAACCATTGCTGAATTTGCAGAGGAAATTATTGCATTAACAGGTACAAGCCAAAAAGTAATTTACAAGGATTTGCCCGTAGATGACCCAAAACAACGTCAACCAGACATTACCAAAGCTCGTCAATTGCTGCAATGGGAACCAATGATTGATCGAAGTGAAGGACTGAAAAGAACGTATGCGTATTTTCAAGGATTGAGCAAAGAAGAATTGATGGAAACAGATCACCATAATTTTGATCATTACATAACGAAGTAAATGAAGTATTTTGCACACGAAACTGCTGTAATTGATGATGGATGCCAAATTGGTGAAGGAACCAAAATTTGGCACTTTTCACACATCATGCCGAATTGTCAAATAGGTGATCGTTGCAACATTGGTCAAAATGTAGTCATTTCACCAGATGTTGTTCTTGGAAAGAATGTTAAAATTCAAAACAACGTTTCAATTTATACGGGTGTCGTTTGTGAAGACGATGTTTTCCTAGGACCATCGATGGTTTTTACCAATGTCATGAATCCAAGGAGTGCCGTTAATCGAAGAGATAGTTACACCAAAACAACCGTAAAAAAAGGTGCCAGCATTGGCGCAAATGCAACAATTGTTTGTGGGCACGACATTGGTCGTTACGCGTTCATTGGAGCAGGTGCAGTCGTGACGAAACCAGTTCCTGACTATGCGTTAGTTGTCGGAAATCCAGCCAGACAAATTGGATGGATGTCGGAATTCGGCCACCGCTTGAATTTTGATGAGGAAGGTTTTGCGCGTTGCTCAGAATCGGGTCAAACGTACCAATTAAAAGAAGGGAAATGTGACGTATACATCGTTTCGTCAGAAGAAACGAAGGAATAAAAATAAACTTATGTCAAAAATAAAATTTGCCGTTATCGGCGCTGGACACATTGGAAAACGCCATGCAGAAATGATTCGCCGAGACAAAGAAGGTGAACTGGTAGCCATGGTAGATGTGCGTGGAAAGGAAGAATGTCAGGCCTTGGATTTTGATGTTCCATTTTTCACATCCATGGAAGAACTTTTTCAAAGTGGATTGGATTTCGATGTTATCAATATTTGTACACCAAATGGATTGCATGCTGAACAGGCCCTTCTAGCTTTAGAACACAAAAAACACGTGGTTTGCGAAAAACCAATGGGCTTGAGTAAAGATAGTTGCGAAAAAATCATTTATAAATCCTTACAAGTATCGAAGCAAGTATTTTGCGTGATGCAAAATCGCTATTCTCCTCCTTCGGAATGGATCAAGAAAATCGTAAGCGATGGAATCCTCGGGGAAATATACATGGTACAATTGAACTGTTATTGGAACCGCGACGAACGCTATTATAAAGCGGGAGGATGGAAAGGCACCAAAGACTTGGACGGAGGAACCTTATTTACTCAATTCAGTCATTTTATTGACATCATGTATTGGTTGTTCGGAGACATCGACAACATCCAAGGAAAATTTGCCGATTTCAATCACGCTGATTATACCGATTTTGAAGACTCTGGATTCGTTAGCTTCGACTTCATCAATGGCGGAATGGGCTCCTTGAATTATTCAACGTCCGTCGCCAATCAAAATTTAGAATCTTCGATGACCATAATTGGTCAAAATGGATCCGTGAAAATAGGTGGACAATACATGAATGAGGTGGAAGTTTGTAACATAACAAATTACGAAATGCCCGAATTAGCTCCAACAAATCCAGGAAACGATTACGGTCCATACAAAGGTTCGGCAGCGAATCACAATTACGTCATCACCAATGTCATCGATACCCTAAAAGGAAGAACTTCGCCCACCACAAACGCCTTAGAGGGCATGAAGGTGGTGGAGATAATTGAACGCATTTACAAAGTCCGAGACGCACAATAAAGTTCATGCGCAAAGTGAAAAATCAAATTAAATGAACGAAATGATTTACAATCAACTCATAAAAAAAGAAGCCAAACTTGCTTTGGTAGGACTTGGATATGTGGGATTACCCATTGCCCTAGAATTTGCCAAAACGGTCAAGGTTGTTGGTTTCGATATCAATGAGAAAAGAGTCGATTTAATGCGAAATGGAATCGATCCAAGCCGCGAACTAGCCAATAGCGATTTCCAGGACAAGGACATCCTTTTCACCTCCAATATGGCTGATTTGAACGACGTCAACTTTTTTATCGTCGCTGTTCCAACGCCCATCGATGATACAAACCTACCTGATTTAAAACCACTACAAGGTGCGAGTCGAACCGTCGGAAAAGTACTGAAAAAAGGAGATTATGTCGTATTTGAATCTACGGTGTATCCGGGCTGTACCGAGGAGGATTGCATTCCAATTTTGGAGGCAGAATCTGGCTTGAAATTTCCTGAAGATTTTAAAGTAGGGTATTCACCAGAAAGAATCAATCCGGGAGACAAAGAACATACCCTTCAGAACGTGATTAAAATCGTTTCTGGTTGTGATGAAGAGTCCTTGGATCAGATCGCTAAAACATACGAATTGGTTGTTGCTGCTGGTGTACACCGCGCGACAAGCATCAAAGTAGCAGAGGCAGCAAAGATTGTCGAAAATACGCAACGCGATGTCAATATTTCTTTGGTGAATGAACTTTCCATCATTTTCAATAAAATGGGCATAAACACATATGACGTATTGGAAGCGGCTGGAACTAAATGGAATTTCTTGAAGTTTTATCCTGGTTTGGTTGGTGGACACTGCATTGGAGTGGACCCTTATTATTTGGTTCACAAAGCCATGCAATTAGGATACCATTCAAAGGTCATCAACTCCGGACGTTATGTGAATGATTCCATGGGCTTTTACATTGGAAAACAAACCGCGAAAAAAATCATTGCTCAAGGAAAAATGATCCAGGAAGCTCACGTGTTGGTGATGGGTGCAACCTTTAAGGAAAATGTGAGTGATATCCGAAACTCAAAGGTGATTGATGTCATTACCGAACTTAAATCTTTTCAAATCAATGTGGATGTGATGGACCCTCATGCTGATTCTTCTGAAATGGAACATGAATATGGCGTGAGTTTAACCAGCAACCTACGAAACGATTATGATGCCATCATCATGGCTGTAAACCATAAAGAATATTGCGGATACGATGAACACTATTTTAAATCGTTGTTGAAAGATGGAAAGGGTGTTTTTGTGGATGTTAAAGGAATTTACCGCGGGAAAATAAGTGAATTAACCTACTGGTCACTTTAGGAATAACTCAATTCGAAGAAGCATGGAGGCAATGGAAAAAACGATTATGATTACGGGGGGAGCAGGATTTATCGGCTCTCATGTTGTTCGGCGCTTTTTGAAAAAATATCCAAATTACTTCATCGTCAATGTCGATAAATTGACCTATGCAGGTAACCTTGCAAATATTGAGGATGTTTGTACCCTTCCCAATTATCAATTTGAACGCGTGGATATTGTTGATGCGCAGGCGATTCAAGCGATTTTTAAAAAATATAACATAACGGACGTCATTCACCTCGCAGCTGAATCCCATGTTGATCGATCCATTGAAGGACCAATGGATTTTGTCATGACGAATGTCGTTGGAACGGTGAATTTATTGCAAGCAGCCAAAGATTCATGGTCGGGAGACCTCCAAAACCATGTTTTTCATCACGTTTCTACAGACGAGGTTTATGGAAGCCTGGGAGAAGATGGACTCTTCACAGAAAAAACGCCTTATGACCCAAGAAGTCCATATTCTGCATCGAAGGCTGCATCCGATCATTTTATCAAAGCCTTTTACCATACCTATCGATTACCCATCAAACTTTCCAATTGCTCCAATAATTATGGAAGCCATCATTTCCCAGAGAAATTAATTCCCTTAATGATTCACAACATTCAGCACAATAAACCTCTTCCCGTTTACGGTAAAGGTGATAATGTACGCGATTGGCTGTGGGTAGAGGATCATGCAAGTGCCATTGATGCCATTTTTCATCACGGAAGAATGGGCGAATCGTACAATGTAGGTGGTTTGAACGAATGGACCAACATCGAGTTGGTGAAGCACCTTTGTTCACTCATGGATCAGAAACTAGGACGCCCAAAAGGAGAGTCGGACAAACTGATCACCTTTGTTCAAGATCGTGCTGGACATGACAAACGATATGCTATCGATGCAAGCAAACTCGAAGAGGAACTTGGTTGGACTCCATCCATTTCTTTTGAAGAAGGATTGTCCAAAACCGTTGATTGGTACTTGGAAAATGAAGCTTGGGTAAACCAAGTGACGAGTGGCGCCTATCAAGCGTATTACGAGAACATGTACGGATCGAAATAAACAATACGTGAACATTCACTTTTTACGTCACGCCAAAACAAATCAAGTCAGTCCGACTGGACGTGATTTTGACCGCGAATTACTACAGCAAGGAGAAGAACAGTTAAGGTCCTTCCAGGAATTCGCAGGCTTAAACCAACTTTCTGTAGCGCATATTTACTGTTCCACAGCCATGCGCACGCGTCAAACCTATGCGCAAATTGCCGGACTTTTTCCAAATGCTTCCATTTCCTTTCACGACGAATTGTACTTGGTATCAGCGACAGATTTATTGCAATTTATCAATGAAATTAATTCGGATCAAGCCTTCTTACTGATTGGACACAACGATGGACTTTCCGAACTTGTCTCCTACCTATCAGATAAAAATGTTCAGCTCAAGACATGTGGGTACGTACAACTTTCCTTTCCATTTGAACATTCCGGATTTCTTTCCAAAGGAACTGGAGACATTACACGTGTTTTTCGCGTGAATCAATAACGAGAAAGGCAAACCGGTGGCTTCTTTTCTCTTGCCATGATTCCATTGATTCCTTCAAAATGCCAGCACAACGATCATAAAGTAGCTCTTTGAATGTGTATATTTGTTGCATGCAAGACCTTAGCTATTTTCTAAAGGAACGTTTTGGTGCGAGTCAGGTAGAAATCCTAAATCGCAATGGCAACTCATTTCATCTAATTACTTTGCCCGGTTCAAAAGAGCAACGCATTCTAATGACCGTTGGATTGTCCGACCATCAAATGAAGGTTCATGAAAAACACATGGGAGAGGAATGGAAAGAACTCTATGTACTCATCCCAAGTTATTGGAACCTTTTGGATGAACAAGATGAAAACATGAATTGGGTATTTCATTGGTTAACGAAATTGAAAAACTATGTGGTATCAAAAGACACATGGCTTGGACATGGACACACCATCCCTACTGGAAAGGAATTAGCTATGATTTCACCCAAAATGAAACAAAATCATTTCATTTTGTCAGATCCACTAGAATTGGAAGATGAATTGAAGCCCATTGCGGCAGCAGATAAAACCATTTATTTCCTCGCATTGATACCTATTTTCGCCGACGAAATGGACTACAAACAAGGAAAAGGAACCGCGAAGTTATTTGCCAAATTTGCACAACAGAACATTACCGAGAAATTGGATGATTTCCGTTCAACAGTTTTGAAAACTCGATGGAATTTCTTTGCTAAATGAAACAAAAAACACTCCAAGCACACCTGGCTTTATTCATTGTAAATGTACTTTATGGAGCTAGTCATGTGCTTGCAAAAGGTGTTATGCCGGATTATTTAACACCAAGCGTGTTTATTTTATTCCGCGTTGCTGGAGCGACACTATTGTTTTGGTTGGTACTTAGTTTGACCAAAAGCAAACCAATCGAACGTAAGGATTTTCCATTAATCGCACTTTGTGGTCTTTTCGGTGTAGCCATTAACCAGCTTTTTTTCTTTCACGGCTTGAACCTTTCATCTGCGATTAATTCGGGAATCATCATGGCATTAAATCCTATTATGGTGGTCATTCTCTCCTTTTTTCTTTTCAAAGAGCGTCTAACAAGCTTGAAAATAACAGGAATAACTTTGGGCGCAGTTGGAGCCATTTTATTGACGTTAAAAGCATCTTCCCATGTCGGTGATTCACGGCTGGGAGATTTGTTTTTATTTCTGAATGCTTTAAGTTATGCCATATATTTAGTGTTGGCTAAACCCTTGATGAAAAAATACAGTCCCATTCAAGTGATCACATGGGTATTTACATTTGGACTCATTTTTGTGCTCCTCTTTCCACCTACGTTAAGTGAATTGAGTCAAACGAATTTTCAGCGCATTTCAACCGAAATTTGGTGGAAAATAGCCTATGTCGTCATCGGAGTCACCTTCTTTACTTATTTGTTGACCATTTTTGGATTGAAATACCTGAGTGCAACCGTATCTAGCGCCTACATTTACACCCAACCAGTCATGGTAATGCTGTTTACGTTCTTGTTTGCAAGCATCCAATGGTCAGCAGATTATCGTGGCAGCATCACCTCAGAGAAAATTTTGTATATGTTCGTTATCTTTACCGGCGTTTACTTGACCTCTAAATCTATTTCAAGAAATGAAAATTAACCTACTCATCTTGTTTCTATTATTTGTTTCCTTTGGATGGGGACAGAAAAAAACCATTGACCACACTTCTTATAAAGAATGGAAACGAACGGAAAAACAACAATTTAGCACCAATGGAAATTGGATCACTTTTGAAATCAATCCACTTGTTGGAGACGGTTACCTACATTGGTATGAAACGGCTACCGGGAAACACGACTCACTGCTTCGTGGCAAGGATGCCCAATTAGATCCAAATGGACAATTCATCGCCTGGAAGGTTACACCTGGATTTGATACCTTACGTACATGCGAATTGAACAAAATAGATAAGAAAAAATGGCCTAAGGATAGTTTATTTATTTACATCACCGCGGATGACTCCTTGATTAAACTTCCCAAATTAAAGTCCTTCACTCGGAGTGAGGATGCCTCTGTTCTGGCTTATTTGACAGAAGCAAGTCCAAAATCAACACCCGAAGAAAAAAAATCGTTCTTTCAAAAACATTGGCCATTTAAAAAGGATGAAAAGCCGGTTGAGAAACCAAAAAGCGATGGACATCAACTCACCATTTGGACAAACACTTATTCTTGGAGTTTACCGAACGTAACAAAATACTCCCTCCCCAAAAACGGAAAATATGCGGCAGTCGTTACGCACCAGAAACTCAAAAACGACTCATCACTAGTAAGGATTTATGACGTTGCAACGCAACAAATTGTCAAAGAATTTGATCGAAACATTGCATGTGAATTACCAATATGGAATGAAGATGCCACAAAATTGGCGTTCTTTTCGAGTAAGGACACGAGCAAAGTAAAGCAATATGATTTGGTTGTTTTTGACCTGATCGCGAATAAAACGTGGACATTAGGTGATACCTTGTTGACAAGGGGATTGGATTCCTTGAAAGGGATTTCCGAAAATAGAACGCCCATTTTTACTGAAGATAACCGTTTCTTATTCTTTGGCGTGTGTGATCAAGTTAAACCAGAAGTGAAAGATACGCTTTTGGAATCGGAAAAAGTACGCGTGGACGTTTGGCATTATCAAGACCAAGAAATCCAAGCGCAGCAACTTGTTCAATTGTCACAAACAAAAAAACGAAGCGACATTCATGTATTTCGCTTCAGTGATGAGAAAATCATCCCTTTGAGCAATGATACCTTGACTGTCCGTATTTCGAATCGAATCGAAGGCAATTATGTCCTGGCAACAAGCAATGAATCATACGCCATTCAACAACAATGGAAAGCACCTGGACTAGAAGATGTATACCGCATTTCGTTAATTGATGGCTCGATAGAAATCCTCGCAAAAGGTCTCGCCTATCCAGGGATGCTTTCTCCGAAAGGAAAGTACTTTACGTATTTCAATCCAACAAAAAATCAATACATCTTGCTGGATATCGCGGCGAAATCGCTTTCGAACATGAACGTAAATCGCAAAGACATCACCTGGAATGAGGACATCAACGGTCAACCAATGGAAGCAGGTCCTGAAGGATGGATTGGCTTCGATCGCAGCGAAGAACATGTTTACTTTAAGTCCCGTTTCGACCTTTGGGATTATCAAATAAGTTCACAGAAATTAAAATCCCTCACCAATGAATGGGCAACGAAAAACAACATTCGCCTAGACCTCATTCAATGGGATGCCGACAGCGTTTACATTGATTTAAACGATTGTTATGTGACAAGCTTTGACCTTGCCTCGAAAAAAGAAGGAATTCATCTAGTTGATGCAGATGAAGCGAATGGCCTGCGACAAATCATCGAAATTCCTGCACGCATTTCTTTGATTGAACGTTCACCAAACAAGCAATGGTATTTTTTCCGTAGAATGACTGTTTCGCAGTATCCTGAATTAGAATTGTGGAACGAACGACTTCAATTGAATGCTGTTTTGTCAAAAACGAATCCTCAGCAAGCAAATTATAACTGGGCAACTAGTGAATTGGTCAAGTGGAAAACCTATGACGGACAACAATTAGAAGGGATCCTGTACAAACCTTCGGATTACGATGCAACAAAAAAATACCCGCTCCTTTTGTATTACTACGAACTAAATTCAGATAACCTAAACAACTATCAAAGCCCTCGTCCATCAGCAAGTACCATTAACCCAACCGAATATGCATCAGCGGGCTACCTAGTGTTTATTCCAGATATTCGATATGAAATCGGACATCCTGCCAAATCGGCATATAATTGCATCATGAGCGCAACAGATTTCTTACTAAAAAATTATCCCATTGATTCTACTCGAATGGGCTTACAAGGACAAAGTTGGGGAGGTTATCAGACAGCTCAATTAATTACCATGACCAAAAGGTATGCTGCCGCAATGGCTGGGGCTCCAGTCAGCAATATGATTTCTGCTTACGGAGGCATTCGATGGGGCTCTGGATTAAACCGCCAATTTCAATACGAATCAACGCAAAGCCGAATCGGAAAAACGATCTGGGAAGCTCCTGAATTGTACATCGAAAATTCTCCCTTGTTCCATTTGCCCAATGTTAAAACACCTTTACTAATTATGTCAAATGACCGTGATGGAGCAGTTCCTTGGTATCAAGGGCTTGAATTATACAATGGAATGAGAAGACTAGGTAAACCATGTTGGATGTTGAATTACAACGATGATGACCACAACCTTACCAAACTTCCATACAAAATGGACCTAAGCATTCGCATGCGGCAATTTTTTGATCATTATTTACAAAATAAGCCTGCACCAAAATGGATGACCGAAGGAATTCCGGCAATTGATAAAGGCCAACAGTTCGGCTACGAAACAGAATAGAACTTGCCTTGTTCTTTCTCCCACTATTCAGACTTGGCTTGTTTATTTTCCGAATTGGGCTTAAAATCATAAGTGACTTGAATTTCACTGGAAACAGACTGTTTTTCAGCTTGAATCCGTAGTTCTTCCTCTTCCTTAAGGCGCATTCGTTCCAGGTACATTCCTTCAAAATCAGGTGGTTCGATTCCCAATTCTTTTTCGATTTCGTATTGGTATTTTGGACGCTGTGGACCTCGTCGTCGGTAATAAATTGCTAGAATCACCCCGACAACCATACCGCTGAGGTGTCCTTCCCAAGAAATCCGTTCCTTGGTAGGGAAAATCCCCCAAATCATCGATCCATAAAGAAAAACGATGAACAAAGACAAGGCTTGTAAGGGCAAGTATTTTCGAAGAACACCCGATGCAAATAAGAATGCTGCTAGACTATAAATCACTCCACTCATTCCGATGTGATGCGCACCATTGTCAGCTGCCAGAAGCCACAATAGAAATCCGGTGAGAAACCAAGCGAAAAGAAATACCCGCAATGCAATTTCTTTATAGGAATAAAACAATAAAGTAATGAGTAAAAAAGCTGGAATGGAGTTGTTTAAAATATGCCTGGCATCTGAATGCGCATGAATCCATGGCATAAAAATTAAACCTTTCAAGCCCGGCAGTTGTTTAGGTACAACACCTAAGGAATGAAAGTCATATACGAACAAGAAGTCTGCCCAGTAAAACAACCACATCATGACCAACACAATGATCGCTGGAACGACCGCATGGCGCAAATGTTGATCAAATTGGTTTGTTGTTTGCATGGCATGATCGAAGTCAAAAGATATGCCTTTATTAAAATACTGACAGTCTGTCGCAGAAATACGAAGCCTGTTTTTCACAATCAACTATCTTTGCGTTATGGACGAAATTAAAAATAAGGTCAAGGAAAGCGGTCTCATTCAATTGGACTTGGCTGATTTCAAACCCAAAGAAAAAATGGTGGAACTTGACTTGGCGTCACAGCTTTGGCAGGGACTTGTGCTGAAAGAAAAAGACTTTCGAACTTGGATCAAAACAGAAAACTGGGAACAATATGAAAACCATGCGGTTTACATTCATTGCTCTGCAGATGCCATCATTCCTACTTGGGCTTACATGCTCGTTGCTTCTGCCCTTCACACAAGGTCCGCCAATGTAGTTGTTGGGTCCAAAGCAGCACTTGAAAAAGCGCTCATCAAAAAAAACATCGAACAACTAGACTTAACTGATTTCCAAGATGGAAAAGTGATCATCAAAGGATGCAGCGACATTTCCTGTCCGGAATTCGCGATGGTGACACTCGTGCAAAAGTTACAATCGACTGTTGTTTCTATCATGTACGGTGAACCTTGTTCTACCGTTCCCATTTACAAACGCAAATAACATGAATATAAAAGCTTGGCTCAATGCTGCGAGATTAAGAACCTTGCCACTATCCGTTTCTGGAATCATTGTGGGTTCGGGACTTGCCGCTGCTCTAGACAAATGGGATGGCCTGATTTTCACATTGGCCATGTTCACGACCATTGGATTTCAAGTAGTTTCCAATTTCGCAAATGATTTGGGAGATAGTCAAAAAGGCACCGATAATGAAAAGCGTGTTGGACCGAAACGAACCATACAAGCAGGACTCATTTCGCCACTTGCCATGAAGCGCGGAATTGTGATCACATCCTTACTTTCTGGGTTAAGTGCCATTTACCTCATTTTCATCAGTTCAAAAAATTTAAACTCCCAATCATTGTTCTTTTTTCTCATACTCGCTGGATTATGCATACTTGCTGCCATCACTTACACGGTAGGAAAAAATGCATATGGATACCGCGGACTTGGAGACATCATGGTCTTCATTTTCTTCGGTTTGGTTAGTGTTTTGGGAGTTTTTAGGTTGTATGGATTGTCTTTTGAGTGGCTTACTCTTTTTCCTGCGATCACCATAGGTTTGTGGAGTACTGCTGTTTTAAACTTGAACAATTTAAGGGACATAGAAAACGATCGCTTGTCGAAAAAAAATACGATGATTGTCAAATTGGGCTTTGAAAAAGGAAAAAAATACCATGCCTTTTTGATCGTCGGTGGAGCGCTGCTTTGGTGGACAACGGTCTACCTTCTTGCCAAACTTTCAATGAACCCGTATTTATTCCTTTCGCTGATCCCGAGTGTTTTTCTATTGATTCATTTGAAAAAAGTATTTTTCACAATGGACCCAGCAAATCTTGATGGAGAATTGAAAAAAGTGGCATTATTGACTTTTTTATCAGCGTTATTGTTTTCACTTACCTTGAATTATTATTTTTATTTAGCATAAAGAATTGTCCCAATTTGGTAGATTAATTTCCTTAAATTTGCATCACTTTTAAAAGATTAGAACATGAATATTTTGGTTTGCATCAGTAAAGCTCCAGATACCACTTCTAAAATCGCGTTTACAAATAACCTAACGCAATTCGATGAAAATGGAGTTCAATATATTGTTAATCCTTACGACGAGTGGTATGCACTTGTTCGTGCATTGGAAATAAAAGAATCCATTGGTGGAAATGTTACCATTGTAACGGTAGGAACCGTTTCAGATGAAGCGGTAATCCGCAAAGCATTAGCCATTGGAGCAGATGAAGCTGTTCGGATTGATGCAGATCCTAAAGATGCCTTCTTTGTTGCTTCGCAAATTGCCAGTTACGCGAAATCAAAAGGTTTTGACTTGGTAATGACTGGAAAAGAAACCATTAATTACAATGGATCTCAAGTAGGTGGAATGATTGCAGAATCTCTTGACCTTCCATTTATTTCTTTGGCGACAAAATTGGATGCAAATGGATCCGTACTTACCCTGGAACGAGAAATCGTTGGAGGAGTTCAAGTCGTGGAAGTTCAGCTTCCGGCTGTTGTATCGTGTGCCAAAGGAATGGCGGAACAACGCATACCTAACATGCGTGGAATTATGGCTGCAAGGACAAAACCATTAACGGTTATTCCTGCCGAAGCAGTGGAAGATTTAACCAATTACGTGGCATATCAAATGCCGAATGCAAAATCTTCCGTTAAACTAATTGATCCTTCAAACATGGATGAGCTTGTCGCTCTATTACACAATGAAGCTAAAGTAATTTAAGAAAAGACACATGGTACTCGTATATATCAATTCAACAACTGGATTATCCAAAGCAGCTTTGGAAACAGTTACTTATGGTAAAAAATTAGGCAATGATGTTACCGTCATAACAAACGGTTCAGCTTCTGCAGATCAATTGGCAAATTTAGGTGAATACGGCGCGAGTAAGGTTTTGGTAGATCGCTCAGTCGATGGTGAAGATCCACAACAACTTGCCCGATTAATTGCTTCAGTAGCGGATCAAGTTTCTGCTTCAACCGTAATCTTTTCTCATGATATTTTTGGGAAAGCAGTAGCTCCTAGACTTTCTGTACGCATGAAGGCCGGTTTGATTTCCGGAGCGATTGCCGTTCCAGAGGCAGATGGATCAATTAAAGTCAATGTTTTCTCAGGGAAGGCAGTTGGATTTGTAAAAGTGACAAGCGCTAAACAAATCATCTCTTTGCTTCCTAATAGCATTCAACCAGAAAAAACAGCATCTACTTGTGGCGTTGAAGAAATTAGTGGCCTAGCAGGAAATAGCTCGATCAAAGTGCTTGACACGAAGAAGCCTGAAGGAAACATTCCTTTGCCTGAAGCGGAACTTGTTGTTTCAGCAGGACGTGGATTAAAAGGCCCTGAAAACTGGGGAATGATTGATGATTTGGCATCGGCTTTGGGTGCAGCAACGGCATGTTCTCGTCCAGTTGCAGACATCGGATGGAGACCTCATCACGAGCATGTTGGACAAACAGGTGTAGCGATTAGACCAAATTTATACATTGCTGTCGGGATTTCTGGCGCCATTCAACACCTTGCTGGTGTGAACGGATCCAAAGTCATCGTGGTCGTTAATACAGATACAGAAGCTCCTTTCTTTAAAGCAGCTGATTATGGCGTGGTTGGCGATGCATTTGAAGTGATTCCTAGATTAACGGAAGCTGTGAAACGATTCAAAGCGAATCAACATTAATTCATTACCTTCGTAAGAAAGAAGCCAAATGCAGAAAATCAAGTTGGAAATTACTGGCATTGCATATAGTCAAACACAGTCTGGCTCATATGTTCTGACACTTCTTGAGGTGGCTGGAAAACGCAAGCTTCCGATTGTTATCGGTGGATTCGAAGCACAAGCAATTGCGGTAGAATTAGAAAAAATGGTGCCGTCAAGGCCTTTGACCCACGATTTATTTAAATCTTTTTGCAAATCCTTTGGGGTAATTGTGAAGGAAGTGTTGATTTACAAATTTCAAGAAGGTATTTTTTACGCGAAATTGATTTGTGAACGCGATGGTCAATTAACCGAAATTGATAGCCGTACCTCTGATGCCATTGCAATCGGCGTTCGATTCAATGCACCGATATTCACATTGAGTAAAGTTTTGGAAGATGTCGGTGGTGCTGAAAATGCCCATGATGACACCTTCGATTTTGATGAAGATGAAGACACGGAACAAGTGTTTTCAGCAGATGATAATGAATGGAAAGAAGTCAGTGAAGAGGAACTTTCTAAGCATCTGACTGAGGCGATTGATAATGAAGATTATGAACTAGCCTCAAAAATTAGAGATGAAATCAAGCGACGTGGTTAATCCCTCTCTCACAACCATCAAATACAAATTAACCTTCATGAGTTTTCTCCAATTTTTTGTTTGGGGAGCTTGGTTAACAACGATTGGTACCTATTGTACCGTTGGTAAAGGATGGACATTTGGTCAATTTGGAGCGATTTTTTCAACCTTAGCATTGTCTTCCATCCTCATGCCTTCCCTTATCGGAATCATTGCGGATAAATGGATGCGCGCTGAGCGGCTATATGGCTTGTTGCACATTCTTTATGGAAGCATTTTATTGCTCATCCCTAACCTGAATTTCCTTCAAAAAAACATCGCTTTTTTCGCTGACATGCCCGAATATGATGTCTTGTATTGGGTCGTTTTTGCCAGTATGATTTGTTACATGCCTACCATTTCTTTGTCAAATTCAGTTTCTTACCGCATTCTTAACATGTTCAAGGGAAATGTCGTGAAAGACTTTCCGTCCATCAGGGTATGGGGAACAATCGGGTTCATTGCGGCCATGTGGACGACAAATTTAAGTGGCAGCAAAGATAATTCCATGCAATTTGTTATCGCTGGAATAACCGCCATATTATTAGGGATCTATGCTTTCACACTCCCGGCTTGTCGACCAGAGGAAAAATCGGGTGAAAAAAAATCATTTGGATCGATGCTTGGTTTGGATGCATTCCGCCTATTTGCAAACTATAAAATGGCCTTGTTTTTCGTTTTTTCCATGTTACTTGGGGCAGCTTTGCAATTGTCGAATATGTATGGTGATGCTTTCTTAAGCAGCTTTAAACCAGGTTCCATTGTCGAAAAATATTCCACCATCATTTATTCCATTTCACAGTTTTCTGAAACAGCATTTATTTTGACAATCCCGTTTTTCCTGAAACGATTTGGCATGAAAAAAGTCATGCTTTTCGCCTTGATTGCTTGGGTGCTGCGTTACGGATTCTTTGCATTTGGAATGGTGCCCATGGGCAGCGCTTTTATCGTTCTTTCCTGCATCGTATATGGCATGGCATTTGATTTTTTCCTGATTTCTGGGTCCATGTACATCGAAACAACAACGGACTCGCGCTTGAGGTCTAGTGCGCAAGGACTATTCATCATGATGACAAATGGATTCGGAGCTTATTTTGGCACAATCGCTAGTAGCTGGATTATTGATCAGTATTTTACGTTCAATGATGGAACAACGAATTGGCATTTTACTTGGATGACCTTTGCCATGTATTGCTTGATTGTGGCCATTTTATTTGCTGTTCTCTTTAAACACGAACATCGTCCAGAAGAAATTGGTGAAGCCTCCCATTAAGAAAGGAACTTATACCCGACTCCACGTATGGAGAAAAAATGCTGTGGATTTTTCGCGTCGATTTCAAACAATTTTCTAAAAACAAGGATGTAGTTATCAATTGTCCTCGAAGTTGGATATTGATCCGCCCCCCAAACTCGGTCTAGAATTTCATTTCTAGAGACTACTTTGCCTTCCTTTTCATGAAACAATTCCAACAATTGTATTTCCCTTTTCGAAAATTGATGAATGTCATGTCCTTGATCATTTTGAACATTAAACGAGGTGAAATCAACTCGAAAGGATCCTATTTTCATGAATTTTTGAGTTTCCGAACCAAATAATCCTTGGGTGAGGATTTGCACTTTCAACAATAACTCCTCTAAATCAAAAGGTTTTGCCAAATAATCATTGGCCCCTAATTTAAGTCCAGCAACACGATCAGAAGTTGTTCCCTTCGCTGATAAAAATAAAATCGGTGTGGAATCGTGCTTTCGAATGGCTCGACAAATATCAAATCCATTCACGTGAGGCAACATGACATCTAGTATGATTAAATCAAAATGAAATGGTTCCGATAGTACATTCATAGCCTGTTGACCATCGGAAAAACACTGAACAGAATACCCCTCCATCTCTAAATTGAAGGAGATAAGTTCGATCAAACTTTGTTCATCTTCCACCAAACAAACACGCAACATAAAACTTTAATTTATTTGATTCTTTTTTACATGGTGAAATTACAATAATCTATGGAACCTCATCACCATTCACCTTCGCCATTATTTCTTTTGCATGAACAAGATTTGTTAAAGATGAATATCTGGTTCAAAAAAAACTTCAAGGGTATTTGACCTATTTCAACATGGCATCCAAAAACAAATTTCGATTGGCACGTCATAAATCACGCTAAATATATAGGTAACACCAAAAATTCCGCTGGCGGACAAAGGGATAAATATCAAGTGTTTTCATTTACTACGCATTTTTTTTGCGTATTATATCAAAAGGAAAGGTCAGTGAGTTGTTCTATATTACGAATTTCTATACAAAAGAAAAACATCAAAACTTCATGAATTCATTGTGTAGCATGGTTTTTAAGCGAATTTGGTGGCGGACACGGAGCGTAATAAATGCACAATGAACTGGTAGTGACCTTTCTTAATCCTTGCTTAACAATTTCTTCACTTCTTCCTCAAATTCCTAACTTTGTCCTGAAAAAAAAGGATTGAAGCGCATGGATAAAATTTCATATGTGGGGAATGCCGATGTTAATGCCATCGAATACCTATACGAACAATATCGTCAGAACCCCGAGAATGTAGATTTAAGTTGGAGTAAGTTTTTTGAGGGATTCGAATTCGCTCAAACAAATTTCGAGGAAAAAGGAGTCATTCCTGAGAATTACTTAAAAGAATTCAAAGTATTGAACCTCATCAATGGTTACCGCACACGCGGACATCTTTTTACCAAAACGAACCCTGTAAGAGAACGAAGAAAATATACGCCTTCCTTAGAAATTGATAACTTCGGTTTAACGGAAGCAGACTTAAATGAAGTCTTTCAAGCAGGTGAAGAAATTGGCATTGGTTCCGCAAAACTGAGTGATATCATAGCACATTTAGAATTAACGTACTGCCAATCCATTGGGATTGAATACATCTACATGCGTGACCCTGAAAGAATTGATTGGTTTCGAAATAAAATAGAATTAAATAACCGTCCTTCCTTTGACAAAACTCGTAAGATTCAAATCTTCAAGAAATTGAACCAGGCATCAGGATTTGAAGCGTTTTTGGGAAAAAAATTCGTTGGTCAAAAACGATTTTCAATAGAAGGTGGAGAGGCGTTAATTCCAGCCTTAGACACTTTGGTGCAAAAGGGATCAAGCTTGGGCGTAGAATACTTCGTGATGGGCATGGCTCACCGAGGACGCTTAAATACACTTACCAATATTTTTGAAAAACGTCCGAGGGACATTTTCTCTGAATTCGAAGGGAAACAATTTGACTTCGAAGGTTATTTTGATGGCGACGTGAAATACCACCAAGGATTTACTTCTCATGTTAAATTAAACGGAGACAAAGAGATTGGTTTGACATTAGCTCCGAATCCTTCTCACTTGGAAGCAGTCAATACCGTTGTGGAAGGAATTTCACGAGCTAAAATTGATCAAGTGTTTCACGACGAGAGCAAAGTTTGTCCGGTTTTGATTCACGGTGATGCTGCCGTAGCTGGACAAGGAATCGTTTATGAAACCATTCAAATGGCTCAATTAGATGGATACAGAGCTGGAGGAACCATACACATCGTTGTCAATAATCAAGTTGGATTCACCACAAACTACTTGGATGCACGTTCGTCAACTTATTGTACGGATGTAGCAAAAACAACACTTTGTCCTGTTTTTCACGTGAACGGAGACGACATAGAGGCGGTTGTTCAGACCATGGAAATTGCGATGGAATATAGACAACAATTTCACCGAGACATTTTCATTGATTTGCTTTGCTACCGAAAATACGGGCACAATGAAGGTGATGAACCGAAATTCACCCAGCCAAAACTGTACAACATCATTGCAAAACATCCAAACCCGAAGGATATCTATTTGCAGCAACTTGAAAGAGAAGCCATTCTAACGTCTGATGACGCCAAAAAAATCGAAGAAGAATACCAACAATTTTTAGAGGATGAATTCACCGCTTCACGTAAAAACGAAAAGGCATTGGTGTACGATTTCTTAAGTGCAACATGGGGAAAATACCGCCATGGAACACAAAAAGATTTCGATACATCGCCAAAAACTGGCCTGGACAAGAAAAAGCTATTGGAGCTTGGCGTGAAATTAGCTACCCTTCCTGAAGGGAAAAAATATTTTCGAAAAATCGCCAAAATTTTCGAAGATCGTTTAAATGCGATCAAGGAAGACAAGCTTGATTGGGGCTCAGCAGAAATGCTAGCCTATGCAACCTTATTAACGGAAGGACACCCTGTTCGTATTTCCGGTCAAGATGTTGAACGCGGAACCTTCTCCCACCGTCATGCCGTTGTTAAAACAGAAGACACAGAAGAAGAAATCGAAACGTTAAACTTGCTGGCTGAAAAACAAGCAAATTTCTCAATCTATAATTCCCTCCTGTCCGAATATGGTGTACTCGGCTTTGAATACGGTTATTCATTAGCAACACCAAATTCCCTCACCATCTGGGAAGCCCAGTTCGGGGATTTCTTTAATGGTGCACAAATCATGGTGGACCAATTCATTTCCGCTGGAGAAGATAAATGGGCAACACAAAGTGGCCTAGTTATGCTTCTGCCTCACGGATATGAAGGACAAGGAGCAGAACACTCCTCCGGTAGAATGGAGCGTTTTCTACAACAATGTGCAGATTTAAACATGCAAATTGTAAATACGTCAACTCCTGCCAATCATTTTCACCTGTTAAGAAGACAAGTGAAAAGAGATTTCAGAAAACCACTCGTTGTGTTCTCACCTAAAATGTTATTGCGCTACCCTGGAGCAACATCGAGCCTTTCTGATATGGCGACGGGATCCTTTCAAGAAGTATTAGACGATCCAAGCGCTGTCGTAAAATCTGTTGACACAGTTGTTCTTTGTAGTGGTAAATTCTACTATGAAATGAAGGTAAAAGCAGAAGAACTTGGTGTTAAAAACATGGCTTTTGTGCGCATTGAGCAATTGTATCCTTTGCCGCAAAAACAAATCGAAGCAATTTTAGCAAAATACAAAGCGAAAAATATCTTATGGGCACAAGAAGAACCTGCAAACATGGGAGCTTGGACCCACATCGCTATGAGCATGAGGCACCTTCCTATTCAAGGGATTTGTCGTTCGGCATCAGCAGCATCAGCGGAAGGCTCCAAAAAATTGCATGAAATCCGCTTGGCAAAATTGTACAAAGACATCTTTGCTTACGCAAAATAATTTAAGAATTTAAAAGAGAAAAAATGGCTGTTTTAGAAATGAAAGTCCCAAGTCCGGGAGAATCAATATCAGAAGTAGAAATCGCAACTTGGTTGGTTTCAGATGGTGACTATGTGGAAAAAGACCAAGCAATTGCTGAGGTTGACTCAGACAAAGCAACGCTAGAGCTTCCAGCGGAAGAAAGTGGCGTCATAACCTTAAAAGCAGCAGAAGGCGACGTAGTTAAAGTTGGACAAGTAGTCTGTTTAATTGACACATCAGCGGCTAGGCCTGCGGGAAGTACGGCACCAGAAGCTAAACCAGCAGAAGTTGTTGCTCCAGCGCCTGTGAAAGAAGAAAAAGCTGCACCAGCACCCAATCCAGATCCTATAAAACCTGATTCTTATGCTGCCGGTTCAGCATCTCCAGCTGCAGCGAAATTGATGAATGAAAACAACGTTTCTTCCAAACAAGTGAAAGCAAGTGGAAAAGACGGTCGCATTACGAAACAAGACGTAATTGAGGCAATGTCAGCAGGATTCTCAACGGATGCGGCAAAAGTTTGGGGAGGTTCTCGCGAACAAAGCCGTGAGAAAATGTCCATGTTGCGACGTAAAATTGCTGAGCGACTAGTTGCTGTGAAAAATGAAACAGCCATGTTGACGACGTTCAATGAAGTGGACATGAAGCCAATCATGGATTTACGCGCAAAATACAAGGATGCATTCTCAAAACACCACGAAGTGAATTTAGGATTTATGTCCTTCTTTACAAAAGCTGTAACAGAAGCCCTGAACTTATATCCTTCTGTAAATGCCCAAATCAGTGGAAATGAAATGATTTTCCATGACTATGCAGATATCGGCATTGCCGTTTCTTCGCCAAAAGGACTTATGGTTCCCGTTGTAAGAAATGCAGAACAAATGTCACTTGCAGAGATTGAAAGAGAAATCAAACGCTTAGCAGTCAAAGCACGAGACGGTAAAATTACTCCAGAAGACATGACTGGAGGAACCTTTACAATTACCAACGGTGGGGTTTTTGGATCGATGTTATCTACGCCAATTATCAATCCTCCGCAATCAGCAATCCTAGGCATGCACAACGTTGTAGAGCGTCCGGTTGCTATTAACGGGAAAGTCGAAATTCGTCCAATTATGTACGTTGCATTATCCTATGACCACCGCATCATTGACGGCAAAGAATCTGTTGGATTCTTAGTGAAAGTTAAAGAAATGTTAGAACACCCAGAAAGAATGATCTTTGGATCTAAAGATCCCTTGGAAGTCCTTCTCGGTCTTTGATTTGACTCATCAGCTTGAAATCCTCCAAAGCGATTGTACAAACAATCACTTTGGAGGATTTTTGTTTTAGCTATTCGCCTCGTTTTCGTATATTTGTTCCCCTAAAATATTGGAATGTCGAAAATCAGAAAACAAGATGCCTTGGATTACCATTCTTCTGGAAAACCCGGAAAGATTGAAGTAGTACCTACAAAACCTTATGCATCTCAACGTGATTTATCACTCGCCTACTCTCCTGGCGTTGCCGAACCATGCCTTAAAATTGCAGAAAACAAAGCGGATGTATATAAATACACAAGCAAAGCCAATTTAGTTGCCGTAATAACCAACGGTACAGCTGTATTGGGTCTTGGCGACATCGGACCAGAAGCATCAAAACCCGTAATGGAAGGAAAAGGATTGCTTTTCAAGATTTTTGCCGACATCGATGTGTTTGACATTGAAATTGACGCAAAAGATCCCGAACTTTTCATTCAAACCGTAAAAGCCATTGCTCCTACTTTTGGTGGGATCAACCTAGAGGATATTAAAGCACCGGAAGCATTTGAAATCGAAAGAAGGCTGAAGGAAGAATTGGACATTCCAATCATGCACGATGATCAACATGGAACAGCGATCATTAGCTCCGCAGCGCTTTTAAATGCCTTGGAATTAGCAAACAAGGATATTTCCACCATTAAAATCGTTGTTTCAGGAGCAGGAGCTGCAGCCATTTCTTGTGCACGTTTGTACCATTCTCTTGGAGTACCATTGAAAAATTTATATTTATACGATTCCAAGGGACTTATTCATAAAGGGCGTACAGATTTAGATGAAATGAAGGCCTTCTATGCCAATCAGGAAAAAGACATCCCCTTTGAAGAAGCTTTTAACAAAGCAGATGTGTTTTTAGGTTTGTCAAAAGCAGGATTGGTCTCTAAAGAAATGATCGCTAGTATGGCGAAAGATCCGATCGTTTTTGCCTTAGCAAATCCTGAACCAGAAATCTCCTACAAAGAGGCGATGTCCGTTCGCAAAGACATCATTATGGCTACTGGAAGATCCGATCATCCTAATCAGGTTAACAATGTCCTTGGATTTCCTTACATATTCCGCGGTGCATTGGACGTTCGTGCTACAACCATAAACGAAGAGATGAAATTAGCGGCAGTAAAAGCGATTGCATCTCTTGCAAAAGAAACCATTCCTGAAGAAGTGATCGAAGCATATGGCGGAAAAAACATTTCATTTGGACGTGAGCAAATCATTCCAAAGCCTTTGGATCCACGCTTGATTTATTATGTTGCTCCAGCTGTTGCTCGTGCAGCAATGGATTCAGGTGTTGCACAATTCCCGATTCAAAATTGGGAAGAGTATGAGAATCAATTGAAGAGTCGTCTTGGTTTAGACAACAAACTTTTGAGAAACATTACAACCAAGGCTCAAGGAAATCCAAAAACAGTTGTTTTTCCTGAAGGGGATAACATAAAGATTTTAAAAGCCGCGCAACAAGCATTCGAAGAAGGTGTTGCCATCCCAATATTATTGGGTCGAAAACAAAAAATACACGATTTAATGACCGAATACGGCATTGAACTACCTGAAGTACAAATCATCGATTGCAAGTCAGATGAAGAGGAAAAACGTCGCAATACCTATGGTTCGATGTTTTTCGAAAAACGCAAGCGCAAAGGAATGACCGAATTCGAGTCCATTTCATTGATGCGTGAACGGAATTATTTTGGCGCTATGATGGTGGATCAAGGTGATGCGGATGCCATGATTACGGGAATTACACGTAGTTACCGTTCCTCTGTTCGACCTGCGATACGTACCATTGGCATGCAAAAAGATGTCAATGTCGTAGCAGGAATGTACATTCTGAACACAAAAAGAGGTCCGCTATTCTTAGCTGACACGACGGTAAACTTAAATCCAAGTGCTGAGCAAATCGCGGAAATTACTGTAAATGTTGCCAAAATGGTTCGCCGTTTGAAAATGACACCAAGAATTGCCTTGTTAAGCTATTCCAATTTCGGTTCTTCACCTGGACCAGATCCTGAGAAAATGGCAAAAGCTGCTGAAATATTACATGAAACACATCCAAATTTGATCGTGGATGGTGAAATGCAAGCAAATTTTGCACTGAATGGTGAACTGATGAACGAGAAGTTTCCATTCTCTACATTGGCAAATAAGGAAGTAAATACCTTGATTTTTCCCAATTTATCTTCCGGGAACATCGCCTATAAATTATTGCAACAAATGAATGAGGTAGATGCCATTGGACCGATTCTTATTGGTTTGAGAAAATCCATTCACGTATTGCAACTAGGTGCTTCCGTTCGAGAAATTAGCAACATGATCAAAATTGCGGTTATTGACGCACAAAACAATGAAAAATGATCGGTAGGCTAAACGGACGATTAATTGAAAAAAATCCTACGGACTTGCTCATAGAATGCGGCGGAGTTGGTTATGAAGTGAAAATCTCCTTAAATACCTATTCTCAATTGGGAAGTGATGAGTCCATTCATGTGTACACGAAATTAATCGTACGGGAAGACGCGCACATCCTTTATGGATTTGCCAATAAGGAAGAACGCGAAATGTTTAACCACCTAATCAGCGTATCGGGAATTGGTCCGAATACAGCTATGATCATGTTGTCGTCACTTGTGCCCGATGAAATTGCGCAAGCAATCATGAGTGAGGACGTTCCTACCATTCAAAAAATCAAAGGCATCGGAACAAAAACGGCGCAACGCGTGATCATTGATTTGAAAAGCAAAGTTTCTAAAATGGAACTTTCAACAGAAAATATTTTCTCATCAAACAATAGAAATCGTTTTGATGCGTTAAACGCATTGGTGTCCCTCGGATTTGATAAAAAATCCGCTGAAAAGGTATTGGATAAACTCGATACTGGTACACAAAGTGTTGAAGAGTTAATTAAAGAAGCGTTAAGGAATTTATAAGCTACAAAAGAGTGTCTAAACCATTATACTACCATTCACGATTTAAAAAAATAAAGGCGGTTTACATCGCATTATTTCTATTGTTATGGACTGGAAATGCGAGCGCTCAAAATGGTTTCAACTTACCTTTCCCTATTTTTAACCCGATGAATCCTTATCAAAACTTACCCCAAAGTTTTGACCTAGGTGATCCGAGCTCCATGCAGCAGACCATCGTATTTGATCCTGAAACAGGTCAATACGTTTTCAAAGAAACACTGGGTAAAAACAGCTTATTATACCGGAATCCATCTAAGATGAGCCTCGAGGACTACCTCGAATACAACGAAAAGAAATCGTTGAAAATGGACTGGCAAGAGATCATTGAAGAACAAACGGCTGAAAACCGCACCTTCGAATTGCCCATTAAAATCGGAAGCAAAGCCTTTACAAGTATTTTTGGTTCGGATGAAATTAAAATCATTCCTGGCGGTAACCTAGAATTATCCCTAGGCTTAAATCATTCGCGGGTGGACAATCCATTGTTGCCGATGAGGCAACGTAAAATCACGCGTTTTGACTTCAATCAAAACATCAATATGGACATTACTGGACAAATTGGTACAAAGATGAAGTTGAACATGAAGTACAACACAGCGGCCAATTTTGATTTTGAGAACATCTCTAAAATTGAACACACAGGAAAAGAGGACGAAATCATCCAAAAAATTGCATTGGGAAATGTGGCCTTGGATCTTCCAACCTCCCTCATTCAAGGGTCACAGACCTTATTCGGTGTGAAAACACAATTAAAATTTGGTCGTTCCACCTTTGATTTAATTGCAGCAGCATCTAAAGGTAAGCGAACAGAAATCAACGTAACTGGTAAAGCACAAATCCAAAAATTTGAAATAACCGCGGATAACTACGAAGCGAATCGCCATTATTTCTTGAACCTATACCATCAGCAACATTACGATACGGCAATGTCTACCTTGCCTATGGTTAATTCAACTGCATTTATTACAAGAATCGAGGTTTGGGTAACCAATCGAACAAGCAACACCGAAAACACACGTAACATTGTTGCTTTTTCGGATTTAGGGGAAGCTTTGGCAAGTAATTGTCAAGGTAATCCAGGTTCTTACAGCGGAGGTGAATTTCCAGATAACCAAGCAAATGGACTGTACGACTGGGCAGCAAATCAACCCATGATTCGAGGATTTGTCAATTCGGTGACCGCTCTTTCCACTCAAGTCAATTCACCTGGTCCCTTTGTTCAAGCCATTGATTTTGAAAAAGTGGAAAATGCACGGAAATTAACAGATGCAGAGTTCACGTACAATTCACTTCTTGGATACATTTCCCTTAGTAATGCATTGAATAACGACGAAGTTTTAGCTGTAGCATACGAATACACCTATCGAGGAGAAACCTTTCAAGTGGGTGAATTCTCTACAGATGGTGCCAGCGGACAAGAAGCGCTAGTACTCAAATTAATCAAACCAACCATCACCAATCCAAAAAACAAAATTTGGGATTTGATGATGAAAAACGTTTATTCCATCGGAGCTTATCAAGTGGATCAACTTGGATTCAAAATCGATGTGTATTACAACAACAAAGAAACCTCCGTTCTACAACCATTTATGCCCTTTGATGGCATCGATAAAAAACAAATCGTGACCTTGTTGGACATGGATAAAATCAACCAAAACAACCAACCGTTTTCAGATGGTGTTTTTGATTTCGCTCCGTTTAATATCGTAGGAAACAAAATTGATAATGGAGGAACAATCAACAAGAAAAATGGCCGTATTTTCTTCAGTACAGTTGAACCATTTGGGAAAACACTAGCTGAAAAACTTACCGATGCAGGTGTACCTCAAGTAAACGTTGGTAAAATTGCGTTCACCGAATTATATGATTCCACCAAAACGGCGGCTCAACAAATCCCTAGTAAAAATCGCTTTGTGTTCAAAGGGGAGTTCCAATCTTCAATTAGTTCGGAAATTCCATTGAACGTCATGAACATTCCTCAAGGAGCTGTCGTTGTGACGGCTGGTGGCATACGCCTAATTGAAGGAACAGATTACACCGTTGATTATGCATTTAGCCGTGTGAAGATCCTGAATACCGGAATTCTTGAATCCAATACACCCATCAAAATTACCATAGAAAGCAATTCTGTATTTGGTTTCCAAGCCCGTTCGATGATGGGAGGTCACTATCAATACCGTTTCAATGAAAACATTAAATTAGGAGCTACCTACATTCGAATGATGGAGCGTCCCGTTACGCAAAAAGTTGATTTTGGAAACGAACCATTCAAAAACAGCATGTTAGGCTTGGATTTTTCCATCCGAACAAATGTACCGTTCCTCACAAAATTAGTTGATCTATTGCCGGTGATCTCCACCAATCAAATGTCCACTTTGTCCCTTACTGGTGAATACGCTCACCTCATCCCTGGTCAACCAAAAGCGATAAATAAATCAGGCACATCCTACATTGATGATTTTGAAGCGAGTCAAAGTGCCATCGATTTACGTCAGTTCTCGGCGTGGAGAATGGCATCCATTCCACAAGGTCAACCTGACTTATTTCCAGAGGCAAGTTCGAAAAACCTGAATTCAGGTTTTAAAAGAGCCAAAGCAGTTTGGTACACCATTGACCCTGTTTTCTATCAAAGTAATTCCCTCACTCCTCAACACATCAAGCAGAATCCAACAATGCTTACGGATAGTCGTCAACGTTTGGTCAATCAAATTGACATCTTCCCGAATCTGCAGCAACAGTATGGGTCGATATCCAATATTCCTATATTGGATCTTGCATTCTATCCTACAGAGCGTGGAATGTACAATTATGACACAACGAATACCGTAGACTCATTGGGGCGATTTGTGAACCCGGAAAATCGATGGGGTGGCATTATGCGCGGATTAACAACCAACGATTTTGAAGTAGCAAACATTGAATTCATACAGTTTTGGGTTTTAGATCCATTCAATGAAGATGCTGAAAATGAAAATCCCAATACCTTTCACACAGGTGGTGATTTGTATTTTAACTTAGGAAATATTTCGGAAGATGTACTTCCTGATTCTCGTAAAAGCTATGAGAATGGACTTCCTGCTGACTTAGGTGTCCCGTTAACGGATAACATGGATACAACGGCTTGGTCGCGCATTTCGACACAGCAAATTGTTGTCAATGCATTTGATAACGATCCTGCATCTAGAAAAAATCAGGATGTCGGCATCGACGGTTGGAAAAATAACCAAGAACAAACGTCCTATCAATCATATGTTAATTGGGTTCAAAATAATCCTACGCTTAATGCAAGTACCAAAGCTCGCATGATTTCCGATCCATCGAATGATGATTACACCTATTACTTAGATGATAATTACGACAATGCGCAATTAGACATTTTAGGGCGTTACAAACGTTACAACGGGATGGAAGGGAATTCTCCTACAACAGAAATGTCTGATACAGCTAATGTAGCAGGATACCCAACTCAGGCAAGTAACCAACCGGATAACGAGGACATAAATCAAGACAACAACTTGGCAGAGAGTGAAAGTTACTTTCAATACCGCGTAAGCATGCGTCCAAATGATTTACAACAAGTTGGTAATAATTTCATCACCAACAAACAAGTGTATCAAAACGGTACGAAAACAGAAACCTGGTACCAGTTTAAAGTACCTTTAAATGCCTTTGAAAAACGCATTAATGGAATCCAAGATTTTCGATCCATTCGATTTATGCGGATGTTTTTGAAAAACTTTGACGAAGAAGTGGTACTTCGTTTTGCTCGTTTGGAATTGATACGTGGTGAATGGCGTCGTTACACGCAAGATTTAACCCAACCTGGTTTAAGTGTTCAAACGGATCCAAACTTAACCACCTTCAATATTGCCGCTTTGAACATTGAAGAAAATGGTCAGCGTCAGCCAATTAACTACGTTATTCCTCCTGGGATAACACGTGAGATCGATCCTTCCCAAGTGTACCAACGTCAAATGAATGAGCAATCTTTGGTGTTGGAAATATGCAACCTTCAGGATGGAGATGCGCGAGCGGCTTATCGAAATGTTCAATTTGATGTCCGCACATACAAAAAAATGAAAATGTTTGTTCACGCAGAGTCCGTTGTTCAAAATCAATTAAAAGACAATGAGCTGAGCATATTTGTCCGTTTAGGTACAGATTACGTTGAAAATTATTACGAATATGAACTTCCCATGAAGGTGACTGATTGGGGAACAAGTGACCCTGAATCCATTTGGGCAGCGGCGAACAACATTGAAATCGTTTTCGATGATCTCCTAAATTTAAAAACGGAACGAAACAAAAAAGTGGAGCAAGGTGCTCCAGGAGTTTCTTATGTGAATGAATATGAAATTGCTGATCCTCAAAATGCACAACGCAAAATAAAAGTCAAGGGAAGTCCAAACTTACAAGGCATGCGAACCATTATGATTGGCGTTCACAATCCATTAAAAACAGATCCGGATAACATTTGGCAGCCAGATGCAGGAGATGCAGAGTGCGTCAATGTTTGGGTAAACGAATTACGATTAACCGATTTCGTTAGCGATGGTGGTGACGCTGCGATTGGACAAATGCAAGTACAATTAGCCGATTTCGCCAACGTTTCTGCTTCAGGGAACTATTCTGGCATCAACTGGGGTAGCGTCGACAGCCGCGTTCAAGATCGCCAACGAAATCAAAAAGTTGGTTTCGATATGAACACAACGGTCCAATTGGGACAGTTCTTTGGAAAACAAGCTCGTGTCTCATTGCCTTTCTTCTACGGGTATTCTTTGGGTGTAATCACGCCTGAATATGATCCGTTTAATCCCGACATCAAATTATCAAATTATGATTTAGCCACTCGCAAAGAACGTGCTAAACTAGGTCAAGACTTTACGGAACGTCGCTCTTTCAACTTTACCAATGTTCGCAAAGAAGCAAAAGCGGGAACCAAACCTCAATTTTGGAACATTTCCAACTGGTCTGCTACGTATGCCTTTGCTGAGAATTTAAAACGCGATTTCAATATTACAGCGGATCGCACAAAAACGTGGACAGGAGCATTAAATTACAACTATACTTTTGCAGGGAAAGGAATTGAACCATTTAAAAAATGGGCGCCTGTTCAAAAATCTCCTTGGTTAAAATGGATCAAAGAATTTAATCTTTTCTTACTCCCGAAAAACATCACTTTCACGAATGACTATTCGCGCATATACAATGAAAGACAAGTAAGAAACATCATTGTTCCTAGCTACGAATTTGAACCAATTTACTTGAAACGATTTGATTGGAATCGTAATTATCAAATTGGTTATGACCTTACCAAAAACCTCAAAACGACCTTCAGTGCAACGAATAAATCCATCTTTGTTGAAGGCAATCACGGAGTAGATCGTGCAACGAATCCAGAAGGATACCGCGAGTTTATGGATACCATTCGTTCACAAATCAGCACCTTTGGTAGAACCATGGACTATTCTCACAACTATAGTGTGAGTTATAACATCCCATTGGATAAATTCCCATTAACAAATTGGATTACCTCCAATGTGAAGTACACCGGAACATTCAATTGGCAACGAGCACCACTTGGACAAGCTCCATTTGGAAATACCATTCAGAACAACCGCACGGTAAACATGACGCTACAAGGAAATTTTGTTACGCTTTATAACAAAATCCCTTATTTCAAGCGCGTACTGTCGGATGGAAAGGGCATGAAAGGAAATGTCAATTCCAAAGTTGGAAATGATGGCGGAGATGGCGGTGCAGGTGGGAAACCAAAAGCTGGAACAGTTAAATTGCCAGAATTTAAACCTGAGAAGCCGGTTGAAGAAATGACGGCGAAAGAATTGAAACAATACGAACGTCAGAAAAAACGCTTTGATCGTAAGCAACTCAGAATACAAGCCATTAAAGACAAAGAAAAAGAAAAGGTGAATCCTATCGGTGGATTCTTTGCAAGGTTGATTATGAGCGTTCGAAATGTTTCCGGTACATATGCCTTAACAGATGGGACCATGTTACCAGGATACAATCAAGAATCCAGTGTCCTTGGAATGAATGGCACGAGTCTTGGAATGTCTGGTTTCGTCTTCGGAAAACAAGGATATGATCTACTTGGAAGAACCAACGGCTACAACGTGAGTACTTTGGCGCGAGATAATAATTGGTTGGTGCAAAATGAAAACTTGAACAAACAATTTACCACCACACACACCGCAAACCTTCAATTAAAGGCAACGCTTGAACCGATCAAGGATTTAAATGTCAACTTAAATTTAAGCCGAAACTACAGTACGAATTCAGGTGAATTCTATCGATGGAATTCGTCGACGAATGCTTTTGAAAGTCAAAGTAAATTCGAAACGAGTACATTGACTTATACTACCGTAACCTGGGGTTCTGCCTTCATTAAAGAAGGAAAAGACTTTTCCTCTTCTGTGTTCCAAAACATGTTGAACAATCGCCAACAAGTATCTCAACTTTTAGGTGCGCAAAACCCGAATTCGAGTTTGCTTCCGAATGGATACTACAGCGGTTACTCGGGGTCTCAACAAGAGGTTGTCATGGGAGCTTTCTTGTCGGCATATACCAATTCAACGATCGATTCGAAATCCATTTCTCCTCTTTCAAATTTACCATTACCAAACTGGACCATTAACTACAATGGGCTTTCTAAATTTGCTTTTGCGAAGGATGTGGTAAAATCATTTAAACTGAATCATGGTTATACGTCTTCTGTTTCTGTAAACGGCATGCAAACCAATTTGAACGCAACCGTAGATGCAAATGGATACGCTACCGCTCAAGACATCAACAACAACTATATTGCTTCCATGCAAATTCAAAACATTACCATTACGGAACGTTTCTCGCCGCTCATTGGAATGTTGGCAACTTGGAACATTTTAGGAAAAAACATCACCACCAACTTTGAATACAAAAAAGACCGTCAAACGACCCTTTCTCTTAATAACAACCAAGTTACCGAAGTTCTAGGAAAAGAAATCGTTGTTGGAACCGTTATTAATATCCCGAAATTGAAATTACCGGTACGCAGTTTAAAACCAAGTGATTTATTGATCAACATTAATTTCTCTTTCCGTGATAATTCTACTGTGATACGTAAAGTAATTGAACAAACGAATCAAGCTACTGCGGGTCAAACTACCGTCAGTTTCAAACTCGATGCCAATTACAAACTTTCAGAACATTTAAGCGCTATTTTCTATTACGAGCAATTCCTAAATACACCAAAGGTATTCATCAGTTATCCAACAGGAAACTTAAAAACAGGAATTACCTTGCGTTTTGACTTGAATGGATTGAAATAATGAACGTCGTCATTCGTCCTGCCAAACCAACAGATGTTTCATCAATCTTTGAGTTGATCAAAGAATTAGCACTTTACGAAAAAGCACCGGAACAAGTAAGCAACACCAGTAAACGATTAGAAGAGGACCTCTTTGAGAAAAACCTTTGTCAGGCAATTGTTGCTGAAATAGATGCTGAAATAGTGGGCTTCGCTTTACATTACACCTCCTACTCTACCTGGAAAGGAGCTTGTCTCTACTTGGAAGACTTCTACGTAAAAGAGGATAAACGAACCCTTGGAATCGGTCAACTGCTGTTTGATGAAATCATCCGCATCGCAAAGGAGTCAAAAGTAAAACGCATGGACTGGCAAGTATTAGCTTGGAACGAACCTGCTATTCGCTTTTATCAAAAACAGCAAGCAATTTTAGACCCGGAATGGTTGAATGGACGCTTATTTTTTGAGTGATGAGCAAGTTTCTCTTCATCTTGACATCTAATTGAGAACGTGTCCAAGGAAATTGATATCACCGCCCTCCAAAGTGGAAACATACAAGCTTTCGAGCAACTCGTAGTCCTTTTTGAAAAAAAGGTCCTCAACATGTGTTGGCACCTTTTACACAACCGAGAGGAAGCAGAGGATGCCACGCAAGATGTCTTTATTGCCATTTATCAATCAAAACACATGTTTAAAGGAGAGTCGCAACTATCCACATGGATTCACCGCATCACCTTGAACAAATGCCTGGAATACATGCGACGTGCCAAACGAAAAAAACGGTTTGGGATAAAAGTTCCAATTGATGATTCCTTCTTAGGACGGGGGGATGAATCCCAGCTCAATCCAGAACAAGAACTAATGGAACGGGAACGATCCAAAGCATTTTATCTGGCCGTACAACAGCTATCTGAAAACCAAAGGATTGCTTACTCACTGCATCACTTTGAGGATTTGAGTTACAAAGAAATCAGTGAGGGTATGAACCTATCCCTTTCGGCCATAGAATCCCTGATCTTTCGTGCAAAACAACACTTATTAAAACAACTAAAAGACCCCATTCTACAAAATTGGATTTGATGCACAAGAATTACAATACATTAACATCTAAGTAATTAGAAAAGAACATGAAAAACAATCGAACGATTCAACCATTAGAAGTCAGTACTTCACTTCATGATAAACTCATGAAAAGTCCGGTTTATGCTCAAAAAATGAAATCGCGCACCTTGACCGTTAGTATCATTACAACACTTTTGATTCTAATCAACCTATTTTATTATATGTCAAACCAAGAAAATTTAGCTGAAAATCAAATTCTTGAGACGCAATACGCTAATTTTGGGTCCGACCTTTCCATCTAAAACTGTAAAAATGAAAGCAAATCGCCTCCTAGTTCTTTGCATGGGAATATTGATTGTCATCAATGTCTTCCTTTTATTTGAGCGAAATAAACCAGAGCACGGTAATCCACCTCATCACCCAAAATTAAGCGTCGCTCTGGACATGAAAGGATTGGACGCAAAATGGGTCGACCGTGAATTTCAACGCCACATGAAGGAAAAAGACCGCTTTTTAAAACGACAAAAGACCTGGCGCATGAAACTCTTGTTAGATCGATCAAAAACAAAAGAAAATCAAGCTATTTTTGAAAAAATCAGTCGCCTTCAATTTCAAATTGACTCTTGCACATTTGATCATTTCATGAAGGTAAAATCCAAATGTTCGAAGAAACAGGAGATTAAATTAAACAGCTTGGTGCGTCGCATGATACAGCGAGCAGGCAAACCTGGTCCACAAGGAAAACCATGAAACAACTTTTTATTTTCATTATCTTTTTGGTGCTTTTCCAACAGGCTCATACGCAATTGAATGTGTCTGTCTATTGGGGTAAAGATCAAATAGAGCTAGAAAAATATTACAAGCATGGAAAGGATAGTTTGATCTTTCATGAATTGAAATTCTACCTTTCTGATTTTCAATTTGAAAAAGAAACAAGAAAACATGTGCTCGTTGGACCACAACTTATCGATCTAGAAGATCCCAGTTCTCTTGTTTTATTTCCCGAGTTTCCAGTATCAGAATACCAATCACTTCGTATCCATTTTGGACTGGATAGTTCCTATCACGTGTCTGAAAGTGTCGATGGCCCCTTGAATCCCATGAATGGCATGTATTGGGCATGGAATTCTGGTTACATTCAATTCAAATGTACAGGAACCTCATCATTGATTCCGTTACTTGACAAAACCTTTGAATTCCATTTAGGTGGATACCGTGAGCCGTTTGAAACGGTCGAATCCATTCAACTTCCAATCCTTGGAAACAAGCTCATTTTGGACATCAAACCATTTTTTGAGCAAACGGTCGATTTGCCATTGATACAACGTGTGATGATTCCGGGAAAAATGGCACAATCTTATTGTCAGGAACTTTCAAAATCCTTTCGCTCCGAATGAAACGAATTGCAGTGATTTTCGGGGGCATGATCGCTGCTCTAATTTTCTTCTCTGTGATGAAGGATGAAACACCCTTTTATGTTCCCGCGAAGTGGCCAAAACCCTACTATGACTTCTCACAAAATCCTCGTTCAAAGGAAAAATTTGAATTGGGACGCACCTTGTTTTACGATCCAGATCTTTCCAGAGATAGCACCATTTCATGTGCAAACTGTCACTTACAATATTCTGGGTTTACACACATTGATCACTCCTTAAGTCATGGCATTGATGGTAAAATCGGAACACGAAATACACCCGTACTAATTAATATGGCTT
>Ga0208592_1000041_pt1 | contig 37300 bp, 40 predicted proteins | sample LakMenE18May10ns_FD_150712 | JGI IMG/M metagenome (GOLD analysis project Ga0208592, IMG submission 150712) | Freshwater microbial communities from Lake Mendota, WI - 18MAY2010 deep hole epilimnion ns (SPAdes) | ecosystem: Environmental > Aquatic > Freshwater > Lentic | place: Lake Mendota...
CCTTCATTTTTCCACCGTCAACAAATTCGAGTTCATACCGCTCGCCGCCGCGGTCGATTTCCAGCAACAACCTGGTGGACAAGGCGTTCACAACGCTGACACCCACACCATGCAAACCACCCGACACTTTGTAGCCCTCGCCGCCGAACTTGCCGCCAGCGTGCAACACAGTGAGCACTACTTCGGCGGCGCTTTTCCCCTTGTGTGGACCAGATGGGTACGGGTCAACAGGAATACCGCGGCCGTTGTCTTCCACACGGCATCCGCCGTCGGCCTGAATAATGACGTCGATGCGGGTACAGAACCCTGCCATTGCTTCGTCAACAGCGTTGTCGACCACTTCCCAGATGAGGTGGTGCAAGCCAGCCAAACCTGTGGAACCGATGTACATACCCGGGCGTTTGCGGACGGGGTCGAGGCCTTCCAAGACCTGAATGTCTTTTGCGCCGTAGTCAGCAGTGGGCTTTTTTGCCGAACTTTTCTTTTCTGTGCTGGACACGGATCAACCTCGATGTAGTGAATGAATAGAGAAACAGGTGTCACAAGAAATGACAGACCACTTACGTTTGAGTGTGTGCAGAAGTGGTGGCATCAAGGACATAAAAAGGAAAGCGAAAGAGTAAAAAGTCATGTCGTAAATACGTGTCTCAGTGTACCAATCTTGCTTGCGCAGATCTGTTATACCCACGCATGGCGCTACGGTGCGCACCGCTAACGACGCCGTTTTTGACGCACCACAATGCTGTCGATACGCGAGCCAGTGTGTTCGAAAAATCGTTGTTTCACGTCGGCTTCTAAAAAGCGAAATTGTGTTGCCCAACCCGCATCGGTTGCATCAACTATTAACACTCCACCATCGAGTTTGACGGGCTGAATATGTTGCGCAATATCGGGGCCAACAACAGCATCCCACGACTGAAAGACGCTTCCTACTGAATCGCCGTCGTCCATTTTGAGGCGCTTTAAAACAGATCGCATCGAGTCGATGAGTGATGTTGGCTCTTCTGGTGGGCGCTGAGGCATTAGCCGACACTCCCCTGCTGCATTGGTTCTTCCGAGATTTTTCCTGCGGTGATGTACAACACGCGCTCTGGTTGTGCAGCTGGTGGTAACCCACTTGCGCTCGTAATAATGACCTGGCCCATGGGCATGTACTGCAGCAACGCTGTTGCTCGTGATGGGTCTAATTCCGACAGCACATCGTCGAGCACCAACACCGGTGGCGCACCTACTTCTTCTGTAACCAAGCGGTGAGTTGCCAGCCGTAAAGCTAGGGCGAGCGTGCGTTGTTCGCCTTGCGATGCTTGAGTACGAGCCGGCAAGCCATTAATGAGAAGTTCAATATCGTCACGATGTGGCCCCACCGTTGTTGAAGTGCGGCGCAGGTCTTCGTTGCGGTTTTCTTTGAGTGCAAAGCCGAGACCAATGCGGCGCCACTCGGGTTCATAGACAACATCGGTAGGAGTGGGCTTGCTGGCGAGGTGTTCGTATGCCTCATTCACCAGTGGTTGCAGTTGTGCAACGAGTTGTGCACGTGCGTCGCCCAACGCGCCGCCAGCGAGTGCAAACTTTTCATCCCACACATCGAGTGTGACTGTTTGTTCACTGGTGAGTTGCGATGCCGATGAGCGATACCCAATTTGTTTGAGCAGTGCATTGCGTTGTTTCACAATGCGTTCAACATCGCGGCGTGTTGCATCGTGCTTCACAGCAATAGCAACTAATGCGTCGTCAATGAATCGGCGTCGTTCACTTGGCCCATCTTTAATGAGCGCCAGGTCGTCGGGTGAAAAAATAGTTGTGCGTAAAACTCCCAGCAAATCGCGGTTGCGCACGAGCCGTTGTTTGTTCACCTGGGCTTTGTTGCGCCCCGTGCGTGACAGTTCTACTTCAATCAATAACTCACGCCCGTCTGGGTGTTTTACTGTTGCGCGCAATATTGCAGTGTCGGCGCCGTTGCGAATCAGTGTGTCGGTAGGAACACCGCGGAAACTGTCGAGTGTTGCTAAGTACGTTAAGGCTTCAGCCAGGCTTGTTTTACCTTGCCCGTTTGAACCCAATAACGCAGTAGTGCCGCGCGTAAAGGAAACGTCGGCTTCTTCGTAGTTGCGAAAGTTCGTGAGTGTTAAGTGTTCAACAAACACACTGGTCTCGCTTCGTACTTAATAATTTCTAAAGTCTTTGTGGCATCAAGAGATACAAATATTGTTCGGAGTGTTCACCAACACCGGTGACCACTGCAGGTTTTGCAGGGTCGCTGGTTTTAATGATGACGTCTTGCCCAGCAATTGCGTCGATACCTGCTGCAAGATATTCAGAGTTGAACGCAATGGTGAGTTCCTCGCCTGAGTACACCGCGTCGATGTCTTCTTCGAACTCGTCGTTGTCTTTGGTGCCAGCCATTACTTTCAACCCGTTGTTGCTCATATGCAAACGCACTGGGCCTTGGTCGCGAGCAAGAATGCGTGCGCGGCGCAATGCATCGAGGAGTTGTTCGCGGCTCACCGTGATGTTGTTGGGGTATGTGCCCTGAATAAGTGTTTTGTACGTGGGGTATTCGTTGGTGAGTAAGCGTGTTGTGAGTTGCGTGCCGTCAACTTCGAAGGTCACAGAGTTTTCATCGAGACGAATAGCGGCTTCTTTTGCGCCACTCAACAACCGTTGTACTTCGCCTAAAGCTTTACTTGGTACCAAGACGCGTGTTGCAGAACTCACCACGATGCTTGGTACATCGCATACTGCTAAGCGATACGAGTCGGTTGCAACCAGGCGGAAACTGCCGTCTTCGCCCGACATCAAAACGCCAGTGAGCGCAATACGCATTTGGTCGGTGCTTGCGGCGCGCACCACTTTGCGTAACGCTTCACCGAGTTCGGTTGCCGACACGCTGAGTGCCGGGCCGGTGCTTGGTGTGACGTTAGGGAAATCCATTGCGTTGTACGTCGGCACGGTGAATTGAGAGCGCCCACTTTTCACCGTGAGTGATTCCACTTGCGCTTCGACGGTGATTTTTCCTTCAGGCAATGAACGCACAATGTCGTTCAATAATTTTGCGCTGATGAGTGCAACGCCATCTTTCTCGCCACCAATGGCGAGAGTTGCTTGTAGCGACATGTCATTGTCGGTGGAGGTGAGATGCAGTTGGTCGCCTTTCACCTGTAAGCGCACACCCGACAATGCAGGTAATGCACCAACACGCCCTGAGGCAATGCGTGAAGCTAAACCGAGTGCTTCAGCGAGTTGTTCTCGTTCACAACGAAACTTCATGGCGGCTCCTTTGTTGGCCCAAGACGTCCTGAGTGTGGGCGGTGTTATTGATAGTGAAAGGGAGATATATGTCTAATGCTTGTAATAAGGGCTGTGGATTGTGGATAAAGGTCGTTTGCGCCAGTACTGGAAAAGAAAAGAACCGGCGCTGGTTATCCACAGTTTTCCACAGGGGAAGGCGAACGTGTGTGCGCTGCGGGGGATAAACCCCACTTTGTGCCCAATGCGACGCAGTTTGTCCACGCCTCACATCACATGTTGTCCCCAGAGCAAACGACATGACACTCACCCTTTTTTCGCCCGGCGGAAAAGCTCGGTGACCTGGTCGTACACCTGTTTACGCTCGGCCATTAACCGCTGCACTTTTTCAACAGCGTGAATGACTGTGGTGTGGTCGCGGCCACCAAAGAGGCGCGCTAACGAGGGGTAACTCAGTTCGGTTTGTTCGCGCATGACGTACATCGCAATTTGGCGAGCCATCACCAACGGGCGTTGGCGGCTCTTGCCACGCAAGGCTTCGACGCTGTACCCGAGATATGCGGCAATGTCGGCAAGGAACTCTTCATCGCTGCGTACTCGCGTGGACGACTGTGACAACAAGTCGCCAAGGAGGTCTTGGGCCGTGGCCACATTCATATTGACGCGGTTCAAAGCGGCAAAGGCGGTGACGCGAATAAGCGCCCCTTCGAGTTCGCGGATGTTCGAGGTGATGTTGGCGGCAATGAACTCGAGCACATCGTCGGGCACTTTGGTGCCATTGCGCTCGGCGTAGTTGCGCAAAATGGCCAACCGGGTTTCAAGATCTGGGGGTTGCACATCGGTGATGAGACCCCAACGGAAGCGGCCCCGCAAACGGTCTTCCAAAGTAGGAATAGCGTCGGGAACACGGTCGGACGAAATAACAATTTGCTTATTTGCGCCGTGTAATGAGTTAAACGTGTGGAAAAATTCTTCTTGGAGGCCTTCTTTGCCTTCCATGAACTGAATGTCGTCGATGAGCAAAACGTCTACTTCGCGGTACCTGCGTTTAAAGGCCGCAGTGGTGTTGCTGCGAATGGCGTCGACGTATTCATTCATGAACGTTTCGGTCGACACATAACGCACTTCGTAGTGGGCATAGTTCTGGTGGACATATTCACCAATGGCGTGCAAGAGGTGGGTTTTTCCCAACCCAGCTGAGCCGTAAATAAAGAGCGGGTTATACGACCGGGCAGGAGTTTCCGCCACACGGTGTGCAGCAGCCAAAGCGAATTGGTTCGAGGCGCCCTTCACAAAGGTGTCAAAGGTGTAGCGCGGGTTCAGGCCCGTTGCTTGGCCGCGGGTTGAGGTTGCCGCACTGCCCGCAAGCGCGGTGTCGTCGTCGAAGGAGTCGCGAGAAAAGTCGTCGGCCGCGCCGTCGCCGTCTTCGCCTTCCACAATGGGGGCCACTTCCACCACCAGTTGGCGGTCGCTTTCGTCAATTTCGGCAAGGGCGTCGAGCACCAATTGCAAATAGCGAGTGAGGATGCGTTCTTTGATGTGGCCATTGGGCACCTGCAGACGCAAGGCGTCGTCGCCACCGGGAAGCGGGACCACGTCTTGAAAAGTAGAGAGCCACACCGCTTCAGACACCTGGGCCCGGAGCAAGGCAGAGACCGCTGTCCACACGGTGTCGTGTTCTGCCATGGCGGTCTCCTTTCGTGCTGGTACGGGTTTGGCGACGAAAAGCACTTCTTATACACATGGTTATCCACAGACTGTGGACGGTTTTCGGGTGTTTTTGATGCTTTTCGCCACTTTTTCGGTGGGAAATGCACCATAGCAGATTATCCACAGGGCAAAAAAATGGAGCCTTGGTTGGGAATGGGGGCTGGTCTCGCCTAGCCTTGCCGATGGTCACCCGAATCGACGTGCCGCTTCGCTCTTGTAGCCCCGGCCCTGCCTCTCGCGGTTCCCGTTCACCTCACATAATTCGAAAGATCCTGGACCCATGAAGCGTACCTTCCAGCCAAACAATCGTCGTCGCGCCAAAAAGCACGGTTTTCGCCACCGCATGAGCACTCGTGCAGGTCGTGAAATTCTCAAAAACCGCCGCGCCAAGGGCCGCTACCGCCTCTCCGCTTGATCGGACGCATTCACGAACATGCTGTTTTTCGCCGTTTAGGGCGGGAAGGTGTTCGTGTGCGCGTGGGCTCTGTGTGGTGTTCCGTGCTTGTTGACCCTGCTCTTTCTCAGCCATGTGTGGCGTATGCCTTAGGGCGTCACACCGGTTCAGCCGTGGTGCGTAACCGCATCCGGCGTCAAATGAGAGAAATCTTGGCCGCAAACACGAACCAATTGGTTCCGGGGTATTACCTCATTGGGGCACACAAAGAAGCCACCGCGTTGTCGTTTCAGGAACTCACCCAGACCATGTTGCAACTCATCACTACCGCCAAAGCGAAGATCTCATGACCAAGCGCACCTTCAATGAGCGCTGCCTGGCGGCTATCGAGTTCTATCAACGGGCTCGCTCGGGTCGGCCATCACCGTGTCGGTTCTTCCCATCGTGTTCGTCTTTTGCTCACGAAGCCTTTGCGCTTCATGGCACTGCCCGCGGGTTTTGGCTCACTGCCAAGCGGTTGTTGCGGTGCCGCCCTTTTGGCCCGTCGGGTTTCGACCCCGTGCCCGAAGTACACACATCTCATACTCATGAACTTTTAGGAAAGTAGAAAAATGTTTCAAGCAGCAGCCTGGCTCGTCAGCGTTTTTTATGGCTTGGTCCACAACTATGCATTCGCCATTGCTCTAGTGGCCGTTTCCATCATGCTTCTCCTCACCCCGCTCACACTGAAGAGCACCAAGGGCATGTTGGAAATGCAGCGGCTGCAGCCAGAAATGCGCAGACTGCAAGGGTTATACAAGGGTGATCGCCAAAAATTAAACGAAGAAATGATGAAGCTCTACCAAGAGCACAAGGTGAACCCGCTGGCCTCGTGCCTGCCGCTCATTGCGCAGTTGCCGGTGTTCATCATCATGTTCCGCGTGCTCAACGGTTTGTCCAAAATCGGCGACGATGGAACGTTTAACCCCAGCTATATCGCTAAAGATTCACAGCTGTACATCGCGCTCGACAAGTCGAAAGAGATGCTCGCTTTTGGTCTCGACCTTGCCAAGACTCCTGCCAGGGTGATGGGCGAAGACTTCGTGAAAGGCATTCCCTATGCCCTCATGATTGTGCTGCTGGCTTTTACTTTCTTTATTCAGCAAAGGATGATCGCGTCGCGCACCACCAGTGCCTCAATGTCGCCAATGCAGGCCAAAATCATGCAGTACCTGCCAGTGGCCTTTGCGGTATTCCAAGTGTTTTTGCCCACCGGGCTCGTCATCTACTACTTCACACAAGCGGTAGTTCGCATCGTGCAGCAGTGGTACATCACGAAGCGTTTTTATGGTCACGACGGCTCTATTGGCCGTCAGGCACAAGCCGCGAGCAAAGAAGCGAGCGATATGGCTAAAGACGCGAAAGGCAAAGCGGGCAAGGCCCTCAAGCCCGACAAGGTCGAAAAGCCCGCGCCGATGCAAAGCAAGCGCGTTACTCCACCAAAGAATCGCCCTGCGCCAAGCGGTCGCCCGCAGCGGCCAATTCCGCCATCAAAGCGCAAGAAATAAACTAAAAGTCTAATAATTAACGTGAACACAGAACGAAGGATGAAGTCATGGAATGGGTAGAAACAACAGGTCGTAGCATCGACGAAGCAAAAAATGCCGCTCTCGACGCATTGGGAGTAGCCGAAGACGACGCCGAATTCGATATTTTGGAAGAGCCAACACAGGGTTTGTTTGGTCGTACACGTGGCGAAGCCCGTGTCCGTGCTCGCGTTCGCCCTACTCAGGCACGTCAGAAAACAGAGCGCCGTAATCCACGCCGCAAGCCTGCAGGTGAGAAGAGCAACACCGACCAAGCCGCAGGCGAAGCACGCCCAGAGCGCTCAAACAGCCGTGGTCGCAATAACGATCGCCCACGCCAGGCAAAACCTGCAGGTGAAGGCAACCGCCGTCCACCACGTGAACCGCGTGAACCACGTGACGACGACCGTCCAAAGGGCGACCCCGTCGACCCCGCATTGGTGAGCGCTCAGGCAGTCACGTTCCTCACCGGCGTGGTGAATGCATTTGGTCTCGTCGGCACCGTTGTGGTGGAACGCGAAGGCGAAGAGCTTGAAGCACAAGTGAATGGCGATGATCTTGGTCTCTTGGTGGGCCCACGTGGCAACACGCTCTTGGCACTGCAAGACCTCACCCGCGTGGTGGCACAGCGCCGCTTGGGCGACCACGACACCCGCTTGCGCGTCGACGTTGCTGGTTACCGCGAGCGTCGCCGCGATGCCCTCACCCGTTTTGCCCTGAAAGTAGCGGGCGAAGTGGTGGAGTCAGGCCAGCCCCGCGTTCTTGAGCCAATGGCATCTGCCGACCGCAAAGTGGTGCACGATGCATTGTCGGAGCAAACTGGTGTGGTCACCCGCTCACGTGGCGACGACCCATATCGTCAAATTGTGGTAGAGCCAGCACCGTCTGGCGAGTAAGACACTTCTCGTGGCGCGCACCGTTCACGAGATCTTGACCGACGCACAACGCATCGGCGCGCTTGGCCTTCGCCCTATTAGCGAAGTCATCGAGCACGCCGGTGCGTTTGCTTTTGCACTCCCCGACTCTTGCCGCAATATTGTTGACCTGGGGTCGGGCGCCGGAGTGCCTGGCCTGGTGGTGGCCGAACTGCGACCCGAAGTGCACATCACCCTGGTCGACCGTCGAGCCAAACGCACCGATGCCCTCGAGCGCGCCGTGGCATCGCTGGGGTGGAGTCATCGCGTACGGGTGGTGTGTGCCGACGTGGCTGCACTCACCCGCCAAGATGAGTGGCGCGATACTTTCGACGCGGTCATGTCGCGCGGGTTTGGCCCCCACGAAACAACCCTCAAGTACTCGGCGGCACTCGCGCGCCCAGGGGGAACAGTGCTGCTGAGCGAGCCGCCGGCCGGGAGTAAGAACCGCTGGGATGCTGCCGTCGTGGCGGCGGCCGGGCTCGAGGGACCAGAGTTGGTACTGCACCTCGCCCGCTTCACTAAAAAAACGGAGCGTTGAAAAAGATCCCCAATGTTCCACGTGGAACATCTGTTATCGGTCAAAATGGGGGTCAAACGGGGTGAAACAGGAAGTTTTTGGGTAAAAACGATGTTCCACGTGGAACATTTTATTTCTCCATCCACCCGCCAGAGCGGCAGACGGGAGTAATATAGAGGCATGTCAACCTCCGCAACGGGACCCCGCATCATCGCTGTTTCCAACAACAAAGGTGGCGTAGCGAAGACCACCTCCACGGTCAACCTCGGCGCCTGCTTCGCAGAGATGGGGATGCGTACCCTCATTATCGACCTCGACCCGCAGGGCAATGCATCGTCCTCACTGGGCATCGACACCCGAGATCTGGAGAACACTATCTACGACGTGCTCATTCAAGAGGTGCCGTTGGAAGACGCGGTGGAACCCACTGCGGTGAAGAACCTCTTTATTGTTCCCTCCAACATCAACTTGGCCGGAGCTGAAATAGAACTCGTGTCGGCTTTTGGCCGCGAAGGTCGCCTACGCAACGCCATTGCCCCCGTGGCCGATCAATGGGACTACATACTCATCGACTGCCCACCTTCAGTGGGGTTGCTCACGGTCAATGCATTAACTGCAGCAACAGAAATCATCACCCCCGTGCAGACGGAATACATTCCCCTGGAAGGCATTGAGATTTTGTTGAAGAACTTGCACCTCATTCGCAAGAACCTGAACCCCAACCTCCCCGACCCCACCTTCTTGTGCGTGATGTATATGCGCAACAATTTGGCAGACCAGGTGGTGGAGGAGTTGCGCAATAAATTTGGAGAGCGTGTGTACAAGACCGTGATCCCCCGCAATGTGCGCTTGAGTGAAGCACCATCATTTGGACAGCCCATCACCACCTTCGACACCAGCTCGTCTGGCGCCAAGGCATATCGGGCAGCAGCAAAGGAGATTGTCAATGGCGCGTAAAAGTGGATTAGGAAAAGGTCTCGGAGCTCTCATTACCGCTGACCTCGTGGAGAAAACCGAAGTAGGCGCAGCAACTGGGGTCGACGGCCCGCTCTTGCGCGATGTGCCTGTGCAGTCAATTGAGGCAAACCCCCATCAGCCGCGCGTGCATTTTGATGAGGGCGCTTTGTCGGAGCTCACCGATTCCATTCGCGCCATTGGTGTATTGCAGCCCATCTTGGTGCGCCAACTGGGTGATGGGAAGTATCAACTCATCGCCGGAGAACGCCGTTGGCGTGCAGCAACGCGTGCTGGCCTTGCCACCGTACCTGCAGTTGTGCGCCCCACCGACGATATTGCTTCAGTTGAGCAAGCCCTGGTAGAGAACCTCCATCGACAAGATCTCACCCCACTCGAAGAGGCGTCGGCCTACCAGCAGTTGATGGACGACTTTGCCTTTACACACGAGAAGATCGCCAGTCGCGTCGGGAAAAGCCGTTCGGCCATTACTAACGCATTACGCCTACTCACGTTGCCCCCCAGCATTCAACACTTGTTGGCCGACGGGCGTTTAGCTGCAGGGCACGCCAAAGCAATTTTGGGAACTCCCGACCGAGCATTCCAAGAACAATTGGCACGACGTGCGGTCGATGAAGGTTGGTCGGTCCGTGCGGTAGAAGACGCGGTACGTGAGCGCCAGGGCGGAAAGCCCATTGTTATTGACGAACCTGTTCAGCCCACCGGGAAAAAGCCAGCACTGCGCCCACCAGGATTATTGGAACTGGAAAATCTCTTGAGCGAGTTTCTTGCAACCAAGGTGACCGTGGCAATGAACGGGAAGCGCGGCCGAGTGGGTATCGATTTCGCCGACCTTGAAGACCTGGAACGGATCTACCGCAAGATGACCGAACAGGCCTGACACGTCACTCAAAGTCTTGATGTCTAGACGAGGGTGACGTCAACCTCCCCTTGAGGTTACACACAGGCTGTGGATAAACCTGAGGATAAAGCAGGGAAAACCTTGTGTATACAGCGGGGATAAAGCTGTGGATAACTCTAGGGTGCAGTGGGGAATGATTGCTGCTTCATCACCGAGGCAATGGCATCGGCAACTTCAGGCCCGTGCTGAGTGACGACATCGAATGGTCCGAGGCTGCACATCACTGCTGGCATCCGTGTTTCGCGCAAAATAGGAAGCCGCATTCCCACACAGGTCACCACGAGTGTGGGCACAACGGCCCGCAGCGCATCGGCAATGGCGTTGCTCAACAGTTCTCCACCGGCCGAACTAAAGCCGGGCACCGCATAAAAAGCAATGGTGCACTCGGGTTCTGCGTGTGCTTCGAGCCCAATGTACGTGTCGGCATGAAAATGGTTAGCGGCCAAAACGTGGGCGGCCACATCGGGCTCATCAACCAACATCACAATTTCATGTGCGTCACGTAACGCGCGGGAAATGAGGCGGGCGATGCCACTGAGTCCGCCGAATTGGCCCACCACAACACGGCGCAATTTTCTTTCGTCGCCTGTTGTGCGAAAGCGCTCGGTATCGCGCAGTGAAGAGATCCCCGGGCCCTCTCCGGTTTGTGAGCTCAAGCGCTCGAGTGCTGTAACGGTGTCGGTACTGCATATGCCATCGATGGAAAGCCCCGCGTTTTTTTGAAACTCACCGATGGCGTGGGCGAGAAGCGGGCCAAAGATGCCATCGACACGACCACAGTCGAACCCTAAACGCGAGAGCAGTGATTGCAGTTGTGTGACATCGTCTCCACGAAAGTTTGGTGAAGTGAGATACAACATGCGATCACCCAATGACCACGAAGCTTCAACGAGTGCGTTCCATGCAGCGATATCGCAGACGGCGTCGGTGCGCAGACCACGAGATGCTTGGAATTCAACGAGCGCTTTTTCAGTGGCAGCACAAAAGAACCCCTCTTCATCGAGAGAGTGTTGAATGAAGCCACAACTACGTAACCGCCGCTGGAGATCGCGGACGGTCTCGTTGCGTTGGCCAGCAGTTAGTGGGAAGGGGTCAGAAATTCTGACAACTCCTGCAAGAGTGCGCCCTTGCCTTTTGCGCCAACAAGGCGCTTCACAAGTTCGCCATTGTTGAACAACAACAATGTAGGAATACTCATGACGTTGTAGCGCTGTGCAATGTCGCCGTGATCATCAACATTGAGTTTGCTCACGACGAGCGCATCTTTTTGCTCAACAGCAATTTCCGCAAGAATCGGCGCAATCATTTTGCACGGGCCACACCATTCGGCCCAGAAGTCGACAAGAACAGGTTTGCTTGAACCATTTACTGTTTCGTCGAATGTAGAACTTGTGAGAGTAACAATGCCGTCTGCCATGGGGGCTCCTTTTTTCGTCTCTAACTGAAGTCTAGGCGAGAGAAACGTGCTCTGACTCGAGCCAGCGCTCACAATCGATAGCGGCCATACAGCCCGACCCTGCAGCAGTAATTGCCTGACGATACGTGTGGTCTTGCACGTCGCCGCAAGCAAATACCCCGGGAATATTGGTATATGACGAACCTGGGCGAGTAGCAAGGTACCCATTTTCTTCCATGTCGAGAACGCCTGTGAAGAGGCCCGTATTTGGCTTATGGCCAATGGCGATGAAGAGACCAGACACGTTCATCTGTGAACGTTCACCAGTGACCGTATCTTCAAGCACGATGCCTTCAAGCATGTCGGTCCCTTGCAGTTCAACAACAGCGCTATTCCATTTGAACTCAATGCGCTCATTGTTTTCTGCACGATCACGCATAATTTTTGATGCACGCAATTCAGAACGACGATGCACGATGGTGACCTTTGAAGCGAACTTGGTAAGGAAGGTTGCTTCCTCCACTGCACTGTCGCCACCGCCAACAACCACAATTTCTTTGCCACGGAAAAAGAATCCGTCGCATGTTGCACATGTAGAAACACCATGTCCAACGAGTGCGGTTTCATTAGGAAGACCCAACATGAGCGACTGTGCGCCGGTGCTCACAATGACGGAGTCGGCAGTGAACTCTTGATCGCGTGTCCATGCGCGAAAGGGGCGTGCAGAAAAATCGACGCGTGTTACTTTGTCGGTGAGAAAAGATGCACCAAAACGCGCTGCTTGTTCACGAAAACGGCCCATTAGTTCTGGGCCCATAATGCCTTCGGGGAAACCCGGGAAGTTTTCTACTTCGGTGGTGAGCATGAGTTGTCCACCAGGTTGGTCGGTTGTTGAGGAAGGTTCACCTTCAATGATGAATGGGTTGAGGTTGGCACGAGCAGCGTAAATAGCTGCGGTGAGCCCAGCAGGCCCAGAGCCAATGATGAGAACGTGATGATGTGTTGCCATAAGAATCTCCGAGGAAATAGTGAGAGTTAGGAATTGAGTTCGTCAGATTTGCGGTGTTGCTTGCGTGCAACGAGTAGACCAACGAGAAAAAAAAGACTGCCTAAAATGAGGTAGGAAGTCCATACGGCAGTAGTGCGCGAAAAGGCGTTGTCGAGGGCGGCCTGCAATGCTCGTGTTGCACCAATGGCAAAGAGAACGACCATGATGACGACGCCAGTGGCAACTAAAAAGCCATAGACGATGCCGCGCACCACAGTGATGACGGGGCGAGTGGTGCGATCGCGAACAAAGCCCACCCACTTGTCGATACTGGCGACAGTGTTGCGCGCCCAATCGGGGTCGGTGAATGGGTTCGAGAACACGTAATCAGCCTAATGGCTAAAGATGTTTCTCTTCGGGAACAGTTACTTGGCGGGTACTTGCCACAAGATGGCGCAGGTGTCGGCGTTGTACACCGTGAGTGTGGATACACCATTGCGTACTTCTTTTGCCACCAGCGCAGGCGGAGTACCCATAAGGAGGAAGGTGTCGGTGGTGGAAGAAACTTCTGTACTTGCACATGCGCGGGTATCGACACTCGACGACGGCGCAGCATTTTTCACTAAGGAAACCTCGGGCGGTACACCGTTTCCTCGTTGCCCGATGCCAAGCCCCAGGACGAAAAGACCAACGGCGGCAACAGCACTGAGTGCAATGAAGACGCGATTGGGGCGGCGCGATGTGAGCGACACCACATTGTTGGGCACATCGGTGTTTGTGCTGGCAAGGTGGCCAAGGGCAACGGCGATGTGTTGGTCGCGCAACTGGGGGTCGGGGGTCGTTCCTAATTGACGCAACGCAGCCTCGAGTGGGCCATTGTCGGTGGGGTCAAGAGAAGGTGTGGTCATGATGATGAACCCGGGGGCAGAGACGACGGGGTACCTAAGTTTGGTTCGTCTGGAGGCGAAAGTGTTGTCGGGTCGGCCAATTTCTCGGCGAGGAGCTTTTTGCCCCTGGCCAAGCGCGACCGGACAGTACCCACAGGAACCTCGAGCACAGCAGCAATCTCGGCGTAATCGAGGTCTGAGATGTAGCGCAAGACCACCGCTGCACGAAATTCATCGGGCAGGCTGCCGAGGGCTTGGGCCACCCGCGACGAGTCAACAAGGTGTTCAGCAAGCACAGCAGTGGGGTCGACAACATGGTCACTTGCCACTGTGTGGGCACTTGCCGCGTCGTTTAAGGGAACAGAACCACCATGGCGGCGAACGCGGCGAATTTCATCGATGGCTGAATTTGTAGCGATGCGGTAGATCCAGGTCGACAATGCAGCTTTCCCATCGAAACGAGGGAGGCCTTTGACGATGGCAATGAGCGCATTTTGTACTGCATCGTCAGCACTTTCGCGGCTGAGCAACATGCGGTGACACACCGAGTGAATGGCGCTGTAGTGCGTGCGCAAAAGCTGGTCGACTGCTGAAGCATCGCCCGACTGGGCGCGTTCAAGAAGGCGCTCAGTGTCCATGAAGCAAGGTTAGCCAGACCACGTTCTTACGGTGCAGACGCCGAAACAAAGCTGATGCCGTTGACAACACCCTGGAAGGGGTTTTTTGTAGAACACTGCGGGCTGCGGGCTGCTAAGCGAAGGTAAACAAGGACGTACTGAGAAGGTTGAGAGATGGTGAAAGTGGCTTCGCCCGGGTCGTCACTCTCGGAACGAGCAAGTGCCGGGCCCCAACTCTCCATTTTGCTCGGCAAGGTGTCGGAATAACCGTAAACATCAACTTCCCATGGGCCGTAACCAAAATCAACAGACAGTGTTCCTGTGCTGCGACCCGACAATTCAGCAACAAAGCCCACTCCCTTTTTGCTTCCGAATTGGTTGTTGCCGTAGCACACGGTGCGCCACTGAGTTCCCGACTTGCCATCAAGCAAATTGGGGATGAGGTCGTCATTTTCAGAGTTGTCGTCGCCGTCGGGGTCATAGCTACTGACATTGACGATGTTGACTGGCCCCGTTGCAACCGGCGTGGTGGAGGCACTCGCCACAGGACTTTTTGTGGAAGGTGACGACACACTGCGCCACAACACCATTCCAGCAAGCACAACACCAATGGCCACAGCCGCTGCCAACATCGATGTTGGGGTGATGCGATGAGCACGTTTTTCCAAAGCTTTGTTCACGGGTCGTGATGAACTTGTGCTGCGTTCAGTTTTGGTACGTGGAGTCGGATTACTGATAACTGGTTCGCCGGGAATAGTTGTTGGCGTTGTTGTTGGAGATGTCGCAGGTTCAAGATCGCGCAATATCTCTCGTGCACTTTCGGGCACGGCGTTGCCATGTGGGGGTGTTAAACCCGTGGGCGTTCCATCTAAACCCATTTCGCGTGCGCGATACAACGCGGCGCGCACAGCTTCGCCAGATGGCTGACGTTGTTCGGGGTCGCGGGCGAGCATTTGATGAATGATGTTCGCTACTAGTGGTTGCAGCGTGGGGCGAATTTTTAAAATATCGGGTGCGTCGCCTTGCACACGCGCAAGTGCAGTTTCCACATCGGTGCCGCCAACGAATGGCACACGACCCGCTAAGCATTCGTAAAGCACGAGGCCAAGTGAGTATAAATCTGCACGCCCGTCTAGCTTTTTGCCACTTACCTGCTCGGGCGATAAGTACTTTGCAGTACCCATCATGATGTTGTCGTTGGTGAGATCTGATTCGTTGCCGCTTAAAGTTTTTGCAATACCGAAGTCGGTGAGCAACACGCGACCAGCAGGGGTGATGAGAATGTTCGCCGGCTTGATATCGCGATGAACAAGATCTTTTGCATGTGCTGCATCTAGTGCAGTTGCTACTGCCATACCAATGTGAACAGTGAGACCAGGACTAATGCGATGTCGTTTGTCGAGCAGTTCACGCAGACTTTGCCCGTTGATATACTCCATCACAACTGCTTGACGGCCAGCATCTTCAACGACGTCGTACACCGTCACGATGTTGGGTGAGCTCAGTGCAGCTGATGCTTTTGCTTCGCGACGAAAGCGTTCATTACCTACGTGGTCGTCGTCGTGATGTGCGCGCATCACTTTGACAGCTACGTCACGGTCGAGCGAAGTGTCTTTCGCTAACCACACTTCTGCCATGCCACCTTGACCGATGCGACGTACCAAGCGATAGCGCGCGCCAATAAGCGTGTTGGGTACAAGTGAGGGAGACATTGCTGTGCATCACGCTAGTTGCGCAGCGTTGCACGATGGAGGCAATGCGATGGGGAGAGGTGTTTTTATTCTGCGTCGAAAAACGCAACACCGATGGTGCCGCGTCCGGCATGTGTGCCGATGACCGCACCAATGTCGCCTACTTCGATACTGCCTGAGTAGACCTGACGCAGTGACGAGAGGAAAGCATCGGTGTCATCGCAGTCGGCTTGCAAGACGGCGAGGTCGGAAATGTTTCCGTGCTCTTTCACTTTTTCAATTAAGAACGCAAGTGCTTTCGAGCGGGTGCGCTGGCGACCACCCTCTTCTACTTTGCCGCCACGAACGTCGATAATGGGCTTAATAGAGAGTGCCGATGCCAACAAACCCTTCACACCGCTAATGCGGCCACCTTTTTTCAGGTTTTCCAAGGTGTCGAGTGCGCCATAGACGTGCACGCGATGGCTGAGTGACTTGGCGAGTTCGGCAACTTCACTGAGGCTTGCACCTTGAACTGCTTTCGTTGCACATGAGGTGGCGATGATGCCTTGACCCATCGACACACTGCGTGAATCGACTACTTGTACCGAAATGGGGTTCGCTGTGTCTTCGCCCACGAGGCGAGCTGCAATTTCTGCGCTTTGCATTGTTGCCGATACCGCAGATGACAACGAGACCACGAGCACACCTGTTGCTCCTTCGCTTTGCAGGCGACGGTAGGCCGCTTCAAATTGACCAGGTGAGGGGGCAGCAGTTTCTGGAAGGACGGGAGATGCGGTGCACTTTGCCCAAAATTCTTTCGGGGTGAAGTCTTCGCCGTCGATGTAGTCGGTTTCGCCGAAGCGAATGGTGAGGGGAACAACAACAATTTTGTGTTGCTCAATGAGATGCTGAGGGAGGTCGCATGCGCTGTCGGTAACAATACGGATCGTCATAATGCTTCTACCGTAGTGCTTTATTCCGCGGTGATGAGTGCTGTGAGCGCACGCCGGCGCCGTGAACGCCAGTTATGGGCCCACCATGTGAGGAGAACAATGATGGCAGTGGCGCTGACCACAAGACCAAGACCCGCAAGGGCACTGACCCGGGCGGTGACCTTGAGTTCCTCGGTGAGTGGGCTATTGCCATTCGGGGTAAAGAGCTGGAAATAGACCGGGAAGCGACCGTTACTGCGCGCCACCACTTTCACCGCAATGTTGGTGCTGGAATTGGCAGGTAGTTCAACTACTTGAAACCTTTGAGGAAACGTGAGCTTTGCACTGCGGTAGCGCAAAGTGACTTTCAGAACCGAGGAACTGGAGTTTTTCACTTGCAGTTGAATTTCGCTGTTGTGCCCACTCAAGGTGAAATCGGTCGATTTCGGCAAACTCACTGCGCCGCGCACATCGGAAAGAGATGAGGAAATGGCGCTGGTATACGCCGCACTTTGAGCTGGCGTCACGGTACGGGCCGCCGAGTAAGCGATGAGGGCATTCCAGGTGACGCTCCGCGGGTCATTTGCCACGAGCATTGATGAGGTGTTCGCAATGCGGGGCAAAAGTTTGTCGAGAGTGGCTTTCAAGGCCACTAAAGAGGTGTCTTCGTTCGCGCGTAAAGCAATGGGTTGGCTTGAAGCAACGGTCGAGGGAAGGACGGGTTGAGAAGTAAAGGCAAGCACGGGGCTGGAATTAATGATGCGGAACAATTGACGCATCACGACCACGTTCATGATTTCTCCTGTTGATGAACTGAGGAGAACTTGACGTTGTTGAGGCGCTGTGGAGGTAAATGAAATTTCCTGGCGCTGAACGATGAGTTCGGCCGATATGCGCGTGGCACGTTCGAGGGGAGTGAGCGCATCATTTTCCATCACGCTCGCGTAGTGCGGATCGGCGGCATAGATCGACAGCGATCCGCCATCGGGGAGCTTGGCGGAGTACGACACCGCCGAGTCAAGTGGAGCATCGAAAGATTTTTGAGCGCTGGGCGTGAGAATGACCTGGCGCGTTCCTAGGTCGCGCAACAACGTGGCTCCGGCTGTTGTGAGTGGGTCGGCAAGCACCGCAGTATCGCGTAACGGGGCTTTTTGCAGCAAAGCAGTGGTGGCATCTTCGCCTGCAGTGAGTTGTCGTGCAAAGAGCTCTTGGAGTTCGGCGTGGCCAATTGCGCTGGGGTTGTACGGCACTTGAGTGGTGGCACTCAAAGTATGTATATCGAGCAGATCGCGAATGTCATCGAGGAGAAGTTTGTCTTCAGTAGAGGGAGACACCGCGAGCGCATTGAGCAGTTCAGGTTGGAGCATGAGCAGTGAACCTTGGCCAACACCAGCAAAGGCATCGGAAAACTTCTGCAAAACGCCACGCGCCTCAGCACTGAGTGCAATGGTGCCTGTGGTGGTCACGCTTGGAGGTGCAGTGACAGTAACAACGGGGAGCACACCAAGGCGATCTTGTGGGGTGAGTACGGCTGCTTCACTTCCCGAAAAATGATGAACGAACGTAGTGGTAGTAGCACGCGATTCATTACCGACATACACAGTAAAGGTCAATGGATACACACCTGATTGATTCATATATAACGCAGCTGTTGCTGATGTTTTTGTGGTGGTAGGTAATTCCACTATGAATCGACCGGCAGAATTTCGTGTGATGCTCAGCGTGTTGATGCGAATACCGTCGAGTGGTTCTGGCACCACATTTTTCTCGGTGATATTGCGAAATGCTTCGCGCGATTGAATGCGTTTCGATAAGACAACATCAAGTTCAATGTTGTCTTGCGGAGTGATGGGTTGTCCGTTGTCGGCTATTGCAACCACAAAACGCATAGTGGCGTTATCGAGAACGGTAAAGCTCTGTTGCGTTAACCCAATAGAAATTTGTCCAATAGGTAAAGGAGATGCATTTGCGCGATGCGGAAGCATGAGTGCAAGGAGGCACATCAGCCCGCAAGAAACAATGAGTGGCTTTAGTCGGTGCATGCGCGCTCGAGTACGTACAGCGAATAAGACATGGGCGCAAAACCTAGTGACCCATAGAGCGAAAGGGCTGCAGCATTGGTGGAATCGGTGTTCACCAACGCATGTTGCATACCCCGAGAACCTAACCAGTGCAGTGCATCGAGTACTAACTTTCGCCCGTAGCCACTGCGTTGTGCGCTTGGGTGCACGGCGAGTCGCTGGATATAGCCATATTGCGCATCTGATGAACTGGGCGTGAAACCCGACAGGCAATAACCAGAGTTGCGCCGGAATTGAGATGGCCCAAGGCCGCGCAAGCGATGAAACTGGGTTGCCTGTTTGGCGGCAAGCAGGGCTTGAGAGTCAATTGCCCACTCGCCATGAAATGCAGCGCAGTCGATGCGGATGGCTTGAGTAGCAGTGACGCGCGCGACATGCCCGCTGTGCGCGGCGGGCGGGAGATTCTGCAGTGGTGCCGTGAGAAGTGAGAGCTCTTGTTTGACGGAAAAACCCACAGTGGCGAGTATGCCAGCAAGTTGAGGGCTCACCGCGTTCGTTCGCACTCGTGCGAATCCGCCCTGTTGAGCGGTCTTCAGCCACATTTTCACGACCTCACTGGTGATGGATGCCTCGGGGTGATGACCGCTGCGCAAAGTGAGTGATGCGGTGGTGGGGTCATAGGGCCAGTTGCCAAAGAGGGGGGCAACGGGGCGAGGTTCCATAAACACACATATGACCGTAGTGGTCGGGCTTCATCTGCGTAGCCTGAAAGTCTGATGATTCCCGAACGCTTTACCCCTGTCTTAGAGGAACTTGCTCCGCTCACTGCTCGCTTCGCCGCGGCAAATAAGCGGCTGTACCTGGTAGGCGGCACGGTGCGTGATCTGTTACTCGGGCCACCGAGCGATGCGCATCTCCCTGGGGCATCCCCCGATATGGATTTCGACGCCACAACGAATGCTTTACCGCATGAAATTAAGGCCATTATCGAGGGTTGGGCCGATGCGGTGTGGGCACAAGGTGAAAAATTTGGAACCATCGGCGCCAAGAAGAATGGCCGCGTTTATGAAATCACCACGCACCGCGCCGAGGCATATTCGCCCGATTCGCGTAAGCCCGATGTGGAGTTTTCTGACGACATCGAGGCCGATCTCTCGCGGCGCGACTTCACCATCAATGCAATGGCACTTGAACTCACGTCGTCGAGCCCTGTTTTAGTTGACCCATTCAATGGCGCTGCCGATCTCATGACCAAAGTGCTGCGCACTCCATTGTCGCCAGAAGAAAGTTTTAGCGACGACCCACTGCGCATGTTGCGCGCTGCACGTTTTCTTTCAGCGCTCAATCTCACTGCCGAGCCGGGGCTTGTTGAAGCAGTGAAAAATATGGCACCGCGACTCGACATTGTTTCGCGTGAACGTATTCAGCATGAACTCGATCGCCTGCTCACCACCGATCACCCCACTGCAGGTTTGTGGTTCATGGTCGATACGGGCCTCGCCGCTCAGTTTTTCCCCGAGTTACCCAACATGAGTGTGGAACAAGATCCCATTCATCGTCACAAAGATGTTCTCACGCACACATTGGCCGTGGTGGAAAATGTGCGCCCTACTGCGCACCCTACGTTTGACTTTCGTATTACTCGTCTCGCTGCTTTATTTCACGACATTGGTAAACCAAAAACGCGGGCAATTCACAAAGGAAAAGGAATCACTTTTCATCACCACGAAGTAGTGGGTGCGCGCATGACCCGCGATCGTTTGAAAGCGTTGAAGTATTCCAGTGAAGATGTGCAGGCAATTACTGCACTTGTTGAACTTCATTTGCGCTTTCATACATATCAAATGGGATGGACCGATTCTGCCGTACGCCGTTACGTGCGCGACGCCGGGCCACTGCTCAATGAACTCAATGTGCTCACGCGGTGCGATTGCACAACGCGTAATGAACGTAAAGCACTCGTGTTATCGCAGCGCATGGATGAACTAGAAAAACGCATTGCAGAGTTGATGGAAAAAGAAGAACTCGCTGCATTACGCCCCGAGCTCGATGGTGTAGAAGTGATGCAACGTCTTGGCGTCAAGCCAGGGCGGGAAGTAGGCAAAGCACTCAATTTCCTCATGGAAATTCGTATTGAAGAAGGCTTGCTTGGCGCTGAAGAAATTGGGCGACGTTTAGATGCCTGGTGGAGCGAACAAAAAAATTAAGAACCAAGCTTACGGGCGCGAATGGCAAGCGTTGTTGGAACAAGTGCACGCGGCGCATTGAGTGGCATGAGCTCGTACAACAAATCGAGTGCAAAGTTGCTGCGTTGCAACGACATACACAATTCACCAATGGTGAGCGCACCATCAGCTCCGTAACGACGACGTGCAACTGCGTCGTCGTTGTCGAACATTGCAGCAGCTGGGTGTTCTACCACTGCAACAAAAGACGCTTCCGATTTCAATACGCGGTGTACTTGTCGCAACAAGCGGTCGATGTCGTCAACAGAGTTGAGTTTGTCGATGCACAACACAAGATCGAGTGAAGAGCTGGTCACAAATCCCATGTCGGCAAGTTCCGCTTGATGAAACTCAACACGCACTTCTGCTGTTTCAGCGGTGCGGCGCGCAAGGGCAATGCGCTCAGAGGAATTATCTATAGCCATGGCTCGCGCGCCCGACTGCGCCATTGCCACAGAATTGGCGTGCCCATAGGGCAACCCCAGTTCAAGAACACGCTTTCCCTTCACGTCGCCCACCAGGCGCAACTCGGCATCGTTGGCCACATGGGGGCCAAAAGAGATGGTGTGTTGAGGAGGTTCAGAAACTGCCATAGAAGAAGTGTGGCAAGAGCACCGTTGCTCATCAGGGATATGCGCTGACTATCGTTGAGCCATGAGCTTTACGGCGGGGTCATTACGAGGTGCAGGAGGTGCAGTCGACCACAGGCTCGCGCGCCAACACCTCATCAATGAATACCGCCGCGGCCGCCTCAGCATCGATCAGGTCTGCGACGCGCATCCTGAACTCATGCGTGCTGCACGGAACTTTGGGGAAGAATCACGGGTCAAATGCCCTATTTGCGCCGACGATCGTTTGGTTTTGGTGACCTATGCCTTTGGCCCACACCTTCCCTCTCATGGGCGATGCGTCACCACCCGCTCAGAAATGGCCCAAATTCAGCGCCGGGCCAATGCCGGGTCGGGAACAGCTGAGTACACGGCCTATGTGGTGGAAGCGTGTCGCCTGTGCCGCTGGCACCACCTCGTGCGGATGGTGCCCATTACGCCCCAGCGGGCCGCCTCGGCTTAGTACAAACCCTTATAACGCAAGGGTTTGCTGTGATTTCGGCAGCAAGTAACACCCGTGGCACACAATAGAGGCAATGGAAAGTGCTGTGCCTCCTCGTCGTGTTGTTGTCTCTTGCCGATACGCTTTCATTTCCTTATCCACCCTGCCCCTCACGGGGCCACGGTCCGTACCGTGTCCGAAGGGAGTACATGCACATGAAACGTGCTTATGAATTAATGGTCATCCTCAGTGGCGACCTCGACGACAATGCAGCGCAGTTGCAGGTGAAGGCCATCACGGCTTCTCTCACCGCTGCTGGTGGCAGCATTCACGGAAATCCCGACTGGTGGGGCAAGCGCCGTTTCGCGTATCCCATCAATAAAAAGGAAGACGGCTATTACGTCGTCTACAACGTCGAGGCCCCAGGTGGAGCTTTAAATGAAGTTGAGCGCACGCTCCGTATCGCCGATGAAGTGGTTCGTCACAAGCTCATGCGCTTGCCCGACCACGAAGCAGCACGCCGCGGCATGATGTCGGCGAGTGCGTAGTCGGCTTTTCATTCACGAAAAGTTCCACACACTACTTACGTAGAGGAGATACATATGTCAGAGAACTCCATCACCCTTGTCGGCAACCTCACCCGAGATCCAGAACTGCGCTTCACCACCGGTGGACGCGGAGTGGCCTCTTTCGGTATCGCCGTTGGCCGCCGTTATCAGGTCAATGGTGAATGGCAAGAGCAAACTTCGTACTTCAATATCACTGCTTGGGGCCAACTTGGCGAAAACGCAGCGGCAACCTTCACCAAAGGTACCCGCGTTATTGTCACTGGTCGTCTTGAGCAGCGTGAATACACCACCCGTGAAGGCGATAAGCGCACGGCAATTGAAGTCGTCGCCGACGAAATCGGACCCAGCTTGCGTTGGGCAACAGCCCAAGTTGAGCGTCAATCCCGCCAAGGTGGCGACGCCGCCCCCCGCGGAGCATCCAGCAACACCTCTCCCGACCCATACATGGGTGGGGAAGAAGAACCCTTCTAGAACGAAACTGCAGAGAGAAACATGACTAGTAAATCAAACAAAATTCGTATGGCGAAAGCCGCCATTCGTAAAACCGGAAAAAAGAAGCCAAACGCAATCGACACCGAGCGTGTGAAGTTTGTTGACTATAAAGACATCAACTTGCTGCAGCGCTTCATGTCCGACCGCTCCAAAATCCGCGGTCAGCGCATTGCCGGCACCACCGTTCAACAGCAACGCGATATTGCTAATGCTGTGAAAAACGCTCGTGAAATGGCTCTCTTGCCATATGCCAAGCGCGTGTCTTCTACTCGTGCACCACGCCCAGGTTCCGATCGTGAAGATCGTGAAGATCGTGGCGACCGCGGTGAGCGTGGCGAGCGCGGCGACAAGTACGCACCTCGCGAGAGTGCAGTCGACGCCGCAGCAACAGAAAACACCGATGTTGTAGAAATCGAAACGAATGGTGAGGAAGCCTGATGTTGAAAGTCATTTTGCGTAGCGACATTAAAGGTCTCGGCAACCGTGGCGACATTGTCAACGTTGCCGATGGTCATGCCCGCAACTTCTTGTTGCCCAATGGCCATGCCATCACCGCAACCGATGGTGCAGTGGCTCAAGCAGCAGCAATGCGTAAAGCACGTGCCGCTAAAGAGCGCGCCACTCGTGAAGCAGCACTTGAAGTTGCAGCACGTCTGAACGCCGTTACTTTGTCGGTGCCTGCTAAAGCTGGCAACGAAGGCCGTTTGTTCGGTTCGGTCACAAGTGCCGACATCGTGGCTGCTGTGAAGAGCCAAACAGGTATCGAAATCGAGCGCCGCGATGTCGACATTGAAGCTCCTATTCGTACCTTGGGTAAGCATTCTGTAGTGGTCTCGTTGTACCACGACGTCACGAGCACTGTCTCGGTCGATGTCGTTGCACAATAGTTATCCACAGAACGCACTCGATACAGCACAGGCTTATCCACAAGTCTTACCCCTAGTAATCCACAAGGTATCTCAGGCAAGGTAAGAGTCGTGTCCGATACATACAACGCTTCAGCGCCACGCGTCACTGCTCGTGTGCCGCCACACAACCTCGATGCCGAGGTCTCGTTGCTGGGCGCCATGCTGTTGTCGAAAGACGCCATTGGTGCGTGCTCAGAACGTGGCGTTGCGCCAGGCGATTTCTATAAGCCAGCGCATCAACACATTTACGACGCCATTCAAGCACTCACCACCATGGGCGAACCCGTCGACGTGGTCACGGTGTCCGACAAATTGCAGCGCGCCGGCCTCATCGACACCGTCGGTGGCATCGACTACTTAGTCGACCTGCAAAACCGCACGCCTGCCGTATCGAGCGCCGATCGCTATGCACGCATCGTGCGTGAAACTGCACTCTTGCGCGGCCTCATTAGTGCGGCGTCTTCCATTGCTGAAATTGCCTACAGCCAACCCGACAATATTGAAAATGCGCTCGACCAGGCCGAGTCGCGCATTTTCGACGTAGCACAAAACCAAGTGACCGATTCCTTAGTGCGCATTAACGACCTCATGCCAGAGACCATGACGCATCTTGAAGACATCATGGAGCGTGGCGACCCCATTACTGGTGTGCCCTCGGGCTTTAACGATCTCGACGATTTGTTGTCGGGCTTTCAACCCGGCACGCTCAACATTATTGGTGCACGTCCTGCAATGGGTAAGAGTGCATTCGCAATGGGCATGGCCGTCAACGTAGCCACCATTACGCAAAAACCTGTTTTGTTTTTCTCTTTGGAAATGGGTCGCGCCGAATTATCACAACGTATTTTGTCGAGCGAAGCGCGCGTCGACAGTGCAAAGTTGCGCAGTGGCCGTTTAAACGACGAAGACTGGCGCCGCATTGGGCGTGCTATCGGGCGACTTTCTGTTCCGTTGTACATCGACGACAACTCGTCGGTGACCGTCATGGAAATTCGCGCAAAGGCGCGACGCATTGCCTCGCAGTACGACGGCATCGGCATGATCGTAATCGACTACTTGCAGCTCATGGGTGGAAACTCTGGCTCAGAAAACCGCCAACTTGAAGTGAGCGAAATCAGTCGTAACTTAAAAATTTTGGCGCGCGATTTTAAGATTCCCGTTGTTGCACTGAGCCAGTTGAGTCGTGGTCTAGAACAACGTCAAGACAAGCGACCCACTCTGTCTGACTTGCGAGAGTCAGGCGCGTTAGAGCAAGACGCCGACGTCGTGATGTTCTTGTATCGCCCCGGTGTTTACGAAGATGATCCGCAACGTAAAGCCGATGCGTATCTCAACGTGGCAAAGCATCGTGCCGGTGCAATTGGCGATGTGCGCTTAGTATTTCAAGCGAACTACACCCGCTTTGAAAACTTCACAGCAAAAGGACAATGACACATGTTTCTTGGCGAAGATCTTTTGGCGTATCTCGTTCTTGCATTAGGCGGTGCGCTCTGCGCTGGGAACCTACTTGCCATTGTGAAACCACCACCACGTCCAAAGAGTGAAGAAGACCTTCCGCGTGCACCTATTGCACGTACGGTGATCATGGCTGTTGTTGGTGGCATTGCCGCTGCATGGGCACTCGCCAGCTTGGTGAGCTAACACACGTTATTCTGTAAGACGCTGAACGTCTGCAATGTCTTGTGGTCGACCAACAGCTTTTTTGTTAGTAATCAGGTCATCTCGGCTGATAAACGGCACATCCATATTGTTAATGCGAACCATTACACGTCTGGCCCATGCCGCAGTAAATTCCAAACCATCAATGGACGTGAGAATGTCTATTCGATACGGCGGAAAGCCCAACTGAATGACCGAATCTTCTCGCGAAAAGTCACTAACACTGATTCCGACGTCTGCAAAACCAAACGCATTCAGTGCAGTAATGATCTTGGTTGCATTAGTTTCAGAAGCCCACACCCAAGCGTCTAGGTCTCCTGTCGCTCTTGGGAGACCGTGTGCAGCCAACGCGTAGCCACCAATGATGAGAAACTGAACATCATGAGTGATGAATAATTCGACAAACTCGTTGAAGTCCTTGTCGAGTTCCATTGTTTTCCCCAAACATGCGTTGTCTTAGCACTTCGACCACGGCAACTCGTTGTGCAATAGGAATGGTGCGCCAGTAGGTGAGGTCATCACTCTGATTTTGGACGGTCGACTTTGCGACGATGCGGACCATGTTGCTATCTACTGAGCGCATCGTTGTCACGGTCTTATTCTATGTCGCAAAACGTACGCATAAATAGTAAAAGGGCGGGTGCCGAAGCACCCGCCCTTTTCTTTCTCGTGAGAGAAAGTAGTTCTTATTGAATGTTCCAGAGAGCCTTGAACTGATCGGCCTGGGTCTTTGGACCCTTCCAGTTCTGGAGGCCGCCACCGTCAAGAATTGCCTTAGCAGCTTCTGGTGTATCAACAATGAAAGTCTGAAGTGAAGCACCTGTGCGCTCTTCGGTGTATGTATCACCCAAGGAGTCGAGCACCATTGCGTGAGCCATTACCCATGCGGCTTCAGCCTTAGGGTTTGAGGTCCATGCAGAGTGTGTTCCGTCAACTACTTCTTGCAAGTTTGGTGCTGAGAAGTCTCCACCAACAAGCTTCACGTTGGTGATGCCAGCGGTCTTCAATGCAGCACTTACACCTGTTGGCAAGCCACCGAAAGCGAAGTGAACGTAGTTTGTCTCAGTGTTTTCCTGGAGGTATGAAGCAACAGCCTGTGGAACTTTGCCACCGCCGAGGTCTTCAATGGTTACAGGAATCACGTCGAAGGTGCACTTTGCACAACCAGCAGCAAGGGCAGCCTTGAATGCTTCTTCTGCAGCTACAAGAACTGGGAAGTCGCGAATGTTGACCATTACTACTTTGGCTTCTGCATTGCTGTCTGCGATGACCCATGGAGCAAATGCCTTCATGGCCATTTCAACATAGGAAGCATCACCAACAGTGGTGAGAAGTCCTTCAATGCCACCTTCAACGGTTTGTGGCTTGTCGGTGGTGTAACCCGAAGTGAACTTCACGCCTTTTGCAATACCTGCATCGAACTGTGCTTGGTAGAGAGCAATTGGTGAACCCGAGATGGCGATGTAGTTTGCGCCCCAGTCGAGTGCCTGCTGAACACCAGGAGCTGGTTCAAAGCTCTTGACGTTGATGACCTTGAGTTCCCAGCCGAGGAGCTTGGCAATTACTGGCCAATCTTCGCCTACTTCTGGGCAGCTTGGGAGTTCACATGAAATCCAAGCAACTTTTTTTCCGGTTGGAGGTGTTGCTGAAGCAGCAACGGTCAACGCGATGTTTTCTGGAATAGTTACTGCCTGTGCAGCAGCTTCTTTCGCAGCAGCAACTTCGTCAACTGCAGGAGCTTCTGTAGTTGTGTCTTCTGTTACTGCAGTGGTGTCTTCTGTGGCAACTGTTTCATCTGTTGTTGAATCTGAGTCACTACCGCAAGATGCAGCAAAAAGACCCAGAGCAAACACAGCAGCAGCAACCCGAACGGTTGATTTACGCAATGTATTCCCCTTTTAGTGGTGTATTTGGAAGGCGCCGTTTCAGATAGCCTGATAACGACTGTTGAACCTTACTGAGGGAAATTGGATAAACCAAGAGATCTTTAGTAGAACTTCCTACGGAAATCAGCATTTGATCACACACGCAGATGATGTACGCTCTGAGACGTACGTCACATCATGGGGGAGAGACAACTACAGTGGCTACAACACTCCATATACATTCGCTTTCGAAGACTTTTCCAGGCCAAGTGGCCCTCAATGATGTGGCACTCGATATTGAAGAAGGCGAAGTGCATGCACTCGTCGGGCAAAACGGCTCGGGCAAAAGCACCCTCATCAAGATTTTGGCCGGTTTTCACCAGCCAGATGCCAATTTCGTGGTCACCATGCGCGGCCACGATTTTGCCATGGGAAGCGCTGTAGCTGCCCATGAAGCCGGTATTCGCTTTGTGCACCAAGACCTTGGCTTGGTTGAGGCCGTCAGTACTGTGGAAAACCTTGCCCTCGGGTTTGGGTACGACACGGGCTTTGGCAAACGCATCAACTGGGCCGCTGAAACCAAGCGAGCCAAACAGGCTCTTCTCGACCTGGGTTTTGACATCAACGTACGTGCCCCGGTTGCCACCCTTGGTGCTGCCGCTCGCACCGGCGTGGCTATTGCCCGTGCTTTGCAAGACACCAAAGAAGGCATTTCCATCTTGGTGCTTGACGAGCCAACGGCATCGCTGCCCGGAGCCGACGTCGACACGTTATTCGAGGCCGTTCGTCGCCTCACCAAGCGTGGCATCAGCGTTATTTTTGTATCTCATCACTTAGAAGAGGTGTTCGACATCACCGATCGCGTCACGGTATTGCGCGACGGCAAAGTAGTGGGCACCAAGGCCACCAAAGATCTCAACATGGACTCACTCATTGAAATGATTGTGGGTCGAGGAGTCACTTCCATTGCGGCCAACCGCACGGTCGACTCATCTCTTGCACCGCGTTTGCAGGTGCAGGGTCTTGTAGGGGCGGGCATCAATGGTGTGTCGTTTTCTGTTCAGCCAGGTGAAGTACTTGGTGTCGTCGGCCTTACTGGTTCAGGGCGAGACACCATGGTGGGCACTTTGGCCGGTGCGTTAACGCGTCAAGGCGATGTTCTCATTGATGGCGCAGAACTGAAAGGTGGCGACCCACGTGAATCGCTCACCAAGGGTTTGTCCTTTGTTCCCGTCGATCGTTTGCGCAATGGCATTCTCGCGCTCATGAGCGTGCGCTCAAACATCACCATTAGCGATGTCGAGCGCAATGCACATGGCATGCGACTCAGCCATAAAGAAGAAAAAGCAGAAGCGGCAGAATGGGTAAAGAAACTTTCTGTTGTTACTGCCGGCACCGAAGTTCCTATTTCCACATTGTCTGGTGGAAACCAACAAAAAATAATGATGGCGCGTAGCTTTCGTTTGAATCCAAAAGTGTTGCTTCTTGATGAACCAACACAAGGTGTTGACATTGGTGCAAAAGAAGAAATTCACGCCTTTGTCGACCAGGCAGCAGCCGACGGAACATCAGTGGTGGTGTGCTCTACCGATACTTCAGAACTCGCTCGCTTATGCGATCGCGTTGTGGTGATGTATCGCGGGCAAATCACCAACACGCTCACACGAGCATCTGGCTTGTCTGCAGAAAAGATCGACCAATTGTTGCTTGCTGGTTCCAGCATGGCAACAGCCTCGTAACCCGTTTTATTTTTATTCGTTTGTGAAAGGAATACCTGTGTCAACTACAGAATCAACCGCAAGTGCACCGCAGAAATCGATGCTTACTCGTTTAGGCATCGACCGACTCAGTGCTTTGTATCTCGCCGGAGCTTTCATTGTCATCTTTGGCATCTGGAAACCCGACACCTTTTTAAGTGTCGCGAGTTTCAAGCTCATCTTGGGCGAGAACGTTGCTATTGGTCTCTTGGCCTTGGCCTTCTTGGTTCCACTTGCTACAAACTCTTTCGACTTGTCTATTGGTGCAATGACCTCACTGTCGTTGTGTATCACCACGTGGTTATCTGACGATTTCCATCGCTCGTTCAATATGCCAGCTGGTCTTGCTGCGTTGTGCGGCGTGTTGGCATGCATGTTGTTTGGTGTGTTGTCGGGTTTCATTGTGGTGAAATTAAAAGTGAACTCATTTATTGCCACACTTGGTCTAGGGCAAATTGTTACTGCAGTGTTGTTGAAAATTTCTGACAACCGTCAAATCACTTCTGCGTATTCCAAGTCGTACTTGAAGTTTGGTAGCTACGAAGTGTTTGGCATTCCCATTCTCTTCATATACCTCATGATCATCGCTGCCATTTTGTGGTTTGTTCTCGAACAAACACCAGTGGGTCGTTACCTCTTTGCAACTGGTGGCAACATTGATGCTGCTCGCCTTGCAGGTGTGCGCACCGACCGCATGGTGTGGGGCTCGCTCATTACCTCAGCAACCATCGCAGGAATTACCGGCGTGATCTTGTCAATGAAAATTGGCTTCTTCTCTACTGCAACTGGCCCTGGTTACTTGTTCCCCGCAATTGCTGCCGTGTTCTTTGGTGCATCACAGTTGTCGCGTCGCCCGAACGTATGGGGCACGCTCTTGGCTTTGTATGCACTCGCACTTGGCATCAAGGGTTTGCAACTCGTTGTAGGTTCTGGTTCGTTCTGGGTGGAGCCACTCTTCCAAGGAACAACACTCATCATCGCTGTGTCACTTGCTAGTCAGCAAGCAGTTGCTCGTGTTAAGAAGAAAAAGAAAACTGCTTAATGGCTGGTAACTACGATGACGTCAGCGTGTTCGAGCTTTCGCCAGAGCGTGAACAAGTTCTTGTAGAAAAACAAACCGAGTGCTGTCTCATGTGGACCACATCAACAGGTGACCCTGTTGGTGTGTACATGAACTATTTTTTCCACGAGGGAAGTTTTTGGCTCACAGCGACAGAACAACGTATGCGCATTAAGGCATATCGCAAACGTCCGCGTGGATGCATCGCCATTACAAGTCGTGGAACCGATATTGGCATTAGTCAAGCTCTCACCTACAAGGGCAACATTGTTTTGCATCAAGATGAACCAACAAAACAGTGGTTCTACAAAGTTCTCTCCGCACGTGTTCGCCCTGAAAGCGTGGAACGGCAAAAAGCATTTGCTGAGCATCTCGATTCACCAGCACGAGTAGTAATTCAACTCATTCCCGATGGGCGTATTGGTTTCGACGCAGAGTCGATGTTTAAAGATTCAGCTGCGGGCCCGAGTCGCACACAAGTGTGAGGCTTAGACCCGCTACTGACTAAATAATGTTCAGCGCGTCGAGGAACTGAGCAGCTACCGGCTCATCGCCAGTGACTTTGCAATGCTCGCGCCAGTCGGAGCGTTGTGTGCCCCAGTTGATGAACGAGTGACCATTGCTGCTCACATCGGCAACAGTGCCAGGAGTCTTTCCTGGTGTCACGGTGATGTCGGCCCCTGCTGGTGCAATGGTCCACACACCGCCGCCAGGGCCAGTGAGTGTGAGCGTGATGGGCGCACTGAGTGTGCGACCAAGGTCGGCCTGCATCTGTGGCATTCCGGTAATCATCCAGCCAATGGCAGGGGCAAGGCGTGTTGCGTCGGCGTTCGGCAGCTTGCGCTCAATGGGGCCATCGGGGGCGAGGAGGTCGATGCGCAAGTGGCAGTAGTGGTCGAAGGCATAGGCGTCGGCCAATTGGTTCATGGGGTATGAACCGAGGTCGGCAAGGGGAATGACCGTTGAGGCCAATGGTTCTTCTTGCATGGAAGCCAATACGGCAACGGCCTGGTCGGCAAAGGTCAGGTATTCATCGAGAATCTGCTGGTTGGTCCAGCCATCACGCATATCGACCAACATGTCCATCATGCGCTCTGCTGGCAAGTTGATGGGCTCTGCAGGTGCTGGTGAAGGGTCAACGGTTTCTTTGTAGTTCGAGCTCATATGGGCCACGAGGTCGCGTACCGTCCAGCCCTTGCAGCCACTGGGGCGTGACCACTCCTCCTCGGTGAGGGTGGAGATGACCGTCTTTACTTCCTGTACTGCGATTTCTAACGCTGCCAAGCCTGCTTTCGACACGCTTTCCCGTCCTTTTTTCTCGTTGGTGATGGTCTATTTTTTGGAATTTTAAAGATCTGAGCGCCCGGCGTTTTACCCCGGACTATTTCCCGACTACTCTACGCAGACAGTCGCCACAGTGGCGAGAGGAACGGGTGGATAACTATGGAACTTCAGGGAAGAGTTGCTGTCATCACAGGAGGTACCCGCGGTATTGGCCGAGCCATTGCCGAGGGGTTCCTTGCCGACGGGGCAAGCGTGGTCATCAATGGCCGGAGCGCCGAAAAAGGTGCTCAGGCGGTCAAAGAAATGAATGGCGGCGACCGCGTTCATTTCGTCCAAGGCGACATCAAGAGCCGTGAGGGTTGCCAAGCCATTATCGATGCCGCAATCGCCAAGTACGGAAAAATCGACATCATGGTCAACAATGCCGGCGGAGCAACCGGACACGCTCCCGTCATTGACCTTGAAGACTGGGCAATGGAAGATTCGCTCAAATGGAACTTCTGGTCAACCTTTTGGTGCACCCAAATGGCATTGCGCGACATGGTTCCACGTGGTTGGGGTCGCATCATCAATGTGTCGTCACTTGAAGGCAAGCACGGCAAGCCTGGCGTATCTATTTACGTCACCGCCAAACATGCCATCAATGGTTTCACTAAGTCGTGTGCCCAAGAAATCGGCACCACTGGCGTCACCATCAACTGCATCTGCCCAGGTGCAATTGAAACCGACATCATGCGCGATGAAGGCCCTGCTGCTGCAGCGTCAATGGGCCTGACCTACCAAGGTCTGCTCGATTGGTTCGCTTCTGAAGCAGCAATCAAGCGTTTGAACACATGCGAAGAAGTTGCTGCAGTTGCATCACTTCTCGCTTCTGAAGCTGGCGCAGGTATTACCGGGTCGATGATTTCCGTCGACGGCGGAACCGCAGCGTACTAAGACCACGAACTACAACACACGAACGAATCGAACGAAGGGGACCAGACATCATGGGAAAGCTTGACGGAAAAGTTGCAGCAATCACTGGTAGTACACGCAGCATTGGCCGCGCAATTGCCGAGGCATACTTGCGCGAAGGCGCACAAGTAGTTATTAACGGACGCTCTGCAGAAAAAGGCGCAGCAGCGATGAAAGAAATGGGTGGCGGTCCAAATCTGGCGTTCTTCGCAGGTGACGCACGCAACCAAAAAGACTGCGAAGGCATTGTCGATTTCACTGTTGAAAAATTCGGCAAACTCGACATCATGGTGCTCAACTCAGGTGGCGTAGAAAACACTGCGCCTGTTGCAATGATGACCGACGAAGAGTGGATGATGGAAGTCACCTGGAACTTGCACAGCGTCTTTTGGGGCATGCGCAAATCACTTCAGCACATGATTCCTCGTGAAGCTGGCCGCATCATCGTTACCTCTTCAGTTGAAGGCAAGTTGGGCAAGCCCGGTATTCCGGGTTACGCAGCAACAAAGCATGCTGTTCTTGGTCTCATGAAGTCTGCTGCTCGCGAAGTGGGCACGCTCAACATCACAGTGAACGCAATTCTTCCTGGCATCATCGAAACCGACATCGTTCGCGATACCGGTCCAGCAAGTGCTGTTGCCATGGGTGTTGCTGGCTACGACGAACTCATTGCGATGTTCTGTGCAGAGTCAGCTATCAAGCGCCCGAACAAAGTTGAAGAAGTTGCAGAAGTCGCAGTGCTCTTGGCACGCGACGTTGCTGCTGGCATCACCGGAACATCGTTCCCGGTTGATGGCGGCACCATGCCCTACTAACTAAGTAAAAAGTGTTCTCGGCGCGGTATGTCCCGCAAATCGTGACATACCGCGCCGAGAAAACTCAAGAAGCGCTGATCGACGAATAGTCATGTCGCAGTTCGAGGTGAATTTCTCTGGTGGAGTGGATCTTGTCTGTAAAAAAGAAAGTGAATAAGTCGTTCGCTATATGATGCAGGAATGAACAAGCCCGCCCGCCTCATTCTTTCCGTTGTCGTTGTTGCCGGGCTTGGAGTCACCGTTGGCCCATGGGTGTACATCAATTTCATCAAAGACGATGCGCCTGCCGCACTCGACATCAACTCAGTAACAAGCAGCACCGTCGAGAGCGCCGAGCAAAGCGTCGACACGGTTGCAGCGCCAATCACCGATGCGTCTGGCGATTGGCAAGTGTTGCCGAATACCGATTCTGTTGTGGGCTATCGAGTGAAAGAGATCCTCTTTGGCCAAGCCACTGAGGGCGTGGGGCGCACAAAAGATGTTGAGGCTGCCCTCACTATTGAAGACAATGCGGTGACCGCAGCATCGTTCACTGTTCAAATGGGAACTTTGATGAGTGATACCGCCAAACGCGATGGTCAATTCAACGGTCGCATCATGGATGTTGCCACGTATCCAACAGCGACATTTTCACTCACTCAACCCATCACGCTGCCCGCAAATGCTGTGTCGGGAGAAGTGATCAGCACAGAGGCAACTGGCGAACTCACATTACGTGGCACTACCAAGCCCGTTACCTTTCCCGTGGAAGCCCAAGTGCAAGGCAGCACATTTACCGTTGCTGGCAATATCACCATCGTGTTCGATGAGTGGTCGATCCCTGAGCCAGGTCTTCCTGGCATCTCAGTTGACCCACAAGGACTCTTAGAGTTCGCACTTGTTTTCACGCGCTGAAGCAAAGAGAGCGGGTGACGGGAATCGAACCCGCGTTCTCAGCTTGGGAAGCTGATGTTCTGCCTCTGAACTACACCCGCAGATAACGGTCTCAGATTACCAGCCACCTCTTTGAGTGCGACGAAGAATCTTGACTATGGTGGAGGCGTGATCTTGTCTGACCGCTCCATTCGTGAGCAACTCGCTGCTGGCCGCATTGTTATTGACCCTCTCGATGAAGCGTGCCTCCAGCCGTCTTCCATCGATGTGAAGGTGAGCAACTTATTTCGGGTGTTTCGCAATCACACCGCAAGTGTGATTGATGTTAAAAAAGATATGACGTCGCTGACTGAACTCGTGGAAATTGCCGATGGCGATGCATTTATGTTGCACCCAGGTGAGTTTGCATTGGGTAGCACACTTGAGCGCGTTGGCGTTCCCGACGACATGGTGGCACGCGTGGAAGGCAAGTCGAGCCTTGGTCGACTTGGCCTTCTCATTCACTCTACTGCAGGTTTCATCGACGCTGGCTTCGATGGCCACATCACACTCGAGTTATCGAACGTGGCAAACTTGCCCATCACGCTGTACCCCGGCATGAAAATTGGCCAAGTGAGTTTCATGATGATGACTACGCCCGCCGACAAGCCATACGGCAAAGGCGCTGCTGGTTCAAAGTACCAAGGGCAACGCGGGCCAACCCCGAGTCGCTATTTCGAAAACTTTAAATAGTTAGCTTCCGGCAACAGGTGATGCGAGTGGTGTATCGCTCGCAGCCAACTTGCGCTCGCCGTTCTCAAGAGCATCGAGAACGTGAATAGCAATGTCGGCAACTTTTACTGAGCCTTCTTCCACGCCAGCAGCTTTTACACCGTCGTCGAGCATGATGTAGCAGAACGGGCAAGCGGTAGCGACACGACTTGCACCCGTGCTAATTGCTTCGCGCGCGCGTTCGTCGTTCACCTTGGTGCCGATGCTTTCTTCCATCCACATGCGTGCACCACCGGCGCCACAGCACATTCCCTTGGTGCCGTTGCGTGGCATCTCCACTACTTGTACACCCTTGATGCTGCCCACCACTTTACGTGGAGCCATATAAACATCGTTGTGACGACCGAGGTAGCACGAGTCGTGATACGTAATGCGGTCGTCGAGGGTGGCATTGCTCATGTCGAGTGTGCCATTGGCAATGAGTTCTTCTAGCAATTCACTGTGGTGCACTACTTCGTAATTGCCACCGAGTTGCGGGTACTCATTTTTCAGCGTGTTGAAGCAGTGCGGACACTGGGTAATAATTTTCTTCACGCCCATGCCATTCAACATTTCTACGTTTGGCATCGCAAGCATTTGGAAGAGATATTCGTTACCACTGCGGCGAGCAGAGTCGCCGGTGCACATTTCGCTTGGGCCAAGAATGGCAACGTCAATATTGGCGCGCTTCAAGAGCTGTGCCATTGACTGCGTTACTTTTTTGTTCTTGTCGTCAAATGAGCCTGCACAACCCACCCAGTAGAGATACTCAGAATTGAATGCTGCGCCTGGATCAACTACTTCTACATCGAGATCTTTGGCCCAATCGGCTCGCTCACCTTGGTTCATGCCCCATGGGTTGCCTTGGTTTTCCATGGCACGGTATGCATTGCCAAGCTCTGCAGGGAAGTTGCTCTCCATGAGTGAGAGGTAACGACGCATGTCGAGAATCTTGTCGAGGATTTCAATATTGACCGGGCAAATTTCATCGCATGCTTTGCATGAGGTGCATGCCCACACTTCTTCAGCGCTAATGCGCTCAAAGACCGAGTTGCTGCCAATGGTGATGTCTTTAACGGTGCCAAGTGGTGGCGACACACGTCCACCTTCAGCGTGTGCAGCAGTAGCGGCCATGACTTCGCCAACCTTCAAAACAATTTCACGTGGGTCGAGTGGCTTACCCGTTGCGTGTGCTGGGCACACGCTGGTACAACGACCACACATGGTGCATGCATCGGTGTCGAGCAGTTGTTTCCAAGTGAAGTCTTCGATGAGCGATGCGCCAAATGATTCCAAGCCAGTTTCGGTGAGGTTTGGCATTGCTTTCATTGCACCCTTTGGACGCTCACGGTCTTTCAAGTACATGTTGAGCGGTGAAGTGAAAATGTGGCGCAACATGGTGATGGGCAACAAGGCGAGGAATGCAATGAAGGTCAAAACGTGGCTGACCCACCACACTTGGTGCCATGTTTCTAAATTGCCGACGCTGGCATCGTTGAACAATTGAGCAATGGGGTAGCCAACGATGCTCCACTTTTCAAATTCCATGTTGAGACCAGCAGCTTGACTTTGTGCGATGCGGAACGCTTCAGCACCAAAGCCGGTAATACCAATGGCAAGCAACACGCCAAGAATTGCAGCGTGCTCAGGTTTTGTTTTAATGCGAATGCGGTACGGACGCTGCACGTAGCGGCGCACAATGGCCCACAACACACCAACGGTAAACACCACACCAGCAAGGTCACCGACGAGTGCATAGGCCTGGTAGGTGCGGCCATGCAAGAACTTCAAACTTTCAGGGAGTTGGTGATCGATTTCCAACACGGTGGTAACACCGAGCAGCACCATGAAACCGAAGTAGATCATGGAGTGCATAAGGCCAGCTGCTGAGTCGCGTAGCAAGGTGCGCATGTAGACACCAGAGCGGTAGTCGGCTAAACGGCGCTTGGCATTTTTTGCTGTGGTGCGACGACGGTCGGAAGTGCCGCGTTCCCAGTTGCGAATGCGGTCGGCAAAGCGCAATGACCCCCACACAATCATCATGGGAATAATGGAATAAAAAGCAGCTTGGATAGGGCCAGGAATACCACCAAACACTTTGCGAGAAACTTCAGAGTCGCCGTGCCATTTGGTGAACTGCGGAATGACTCCGGAGACCAAGGCAAATGCACCCACGCCACAGCCAATGGCGATGGAGAGTTGATGCGGCTTGAAGCGACGCGGTGTTGACGAGGTGCTGGGGTTCTGTGGTGCTGAAGTCATAGCACCATATAACTTAGTTGCTATCAGCCGTAATGAGC
>Ga0208592_1000043_pt1 | contig 36072 bp, 37 predicted proteins | sample LakMenE18May10ns_FD_150712 | JGI IMG/M metagenome (GOLD analysis project Ga0208592, IMG submission 150712) | Freshwater microbial communities from Lake Mendota, WI - 18MAY2010 deep hole epilimnion ns (SPAdes) | ecosystem: Environmental > Aquatic > Freshwater > Lentic | place: Lake Mendota...
TTATGTACTCCGAATACGAAAACTCCATTGGCACAGGACAGGTTCACGTTTATTTCCCTGAGCCTGAAGGCGGCTTCCCAAGACCTAAGGACCTGGTTCTATCCCGTGACTGAATTTAGAAGAATTCTGCTCGAGGGTGCAGCCGTTCAAGTAATTCGCGAAGGCGAGGAGCTTGTGGCTGCCGATGGCCGCAGAATAAAGATCGCTGAAGCGATTCACTTAGCGCCTTCTGAGCCAACCAAAATTCTTGCGGTGCACCTAAATTACCGGTCTCGAAGTGACGAGTTTATGACCAAGCTGCCGGATGCTCCGACTTACTTCCATAAGCCAATCACCGCCTTGAATTCCCATAACGGACACGTCGTAAGACCTGAGCGCTGTAACTGGCTGAACTATGAAGGCGAGATAGTTATCATTATTGGAAAGACTTGCAAGAACATTTCTCCCGACGAGGCATCCGAGTACATAGCTGGTTACTCTGTTGGCAATGATTACGGCCTTCATGACTTTAGAGACACTGATGCCGGCTCAATGCTCCGAGTCAAGGGAGCAGACACTCTTGCGCCAGTTGGCCCTGGTATGGTCACCGACTGGGATTTCCGTAACAAATACATTCGAACCTATGTAAATGGTGAACTAAAGCAAGAAGACAACACCAAGAACATGGAATGGGATATGAACTATCTCGTTGCCGATCTTGCCAGAACAATTACTTTGGTGCCGGGGGACATGATCTTCACAGGGACACCAGCAAACTCTCGCCCAGTAAAGCCAGGCGATGTCGTTGACGTCGAAGTCGAAGGACTTGGTCGACTCAGCAACCTAATTGTTCATGGCCCTGCACCGATTCGATCAGATGTTGGCGCTCAGCCAACGGAAAGCGAAGAAGTGGTCTCCACGGCTCTAGGCGGGGACTGGGAGTTCAGAGGGATACGCACACCATCAAAAGACCTTTACCCTTCAAGAATCGAGGAGAAAAAATGATCAAGGTTGAAGTTGACATGACTAAGTGCCAGCACTATGGACAGTGCGTTTTTGAGGCTCCAAAGGTTTTTAGGCTCAATGAAGAAGACAAGCTGGAGTATGTTGCTGAGGTAGAAGATTCTGAACTCGACAACGTAGAAGCCGCTGTAGACATTTGCCCAATGCAGGCCATTCGCATCGTTTCGTAAATTGAGCGCACCCGTAGTAATTGTCGGTGCATCTTTAGCTGGTCTAAGGTGCGCTGAAGCGCTGCGGCGAAATAAGTACCTCGGGCCGATAAAGATAATTGGTGATGAACCCCATCTTCCCTATAACCGTCCGCCGCTTTCGAAAGATTTGCTATCTTCTGACACCGGAATTGACGAGGTTCTATTCCCTCTTAAGGATTCGATTTCCGATGTTGACTGGGTACTTCAAACTGCTGTTTCGAGTGTGGACACCAAAGCTCAGGTTGTAACAGATCTGTCTGGCACAAAACATCCCTATTCATATTTAGTAATCGCTACAGGTCTTCGGCCAAAACCACTACCAGTTGATTCAAATGGTATTTCGGGTGTTCACGTCCTAAGAACAATAGATGATGCAATTAGCCTTCGAGGATCCCTTTTTGCAGGTGCCAGGGTTCTGATACTGGGCTCAGGATTTATTGGATGTGAGGTGGCCGCAACAGCAATAAAGAAGGGTTGCGAGGTAAGAGTGGTTTCCAGGTACCACGAACCGATTGAGCACGCCCTTGGAAAAACACTTTCTTCTGAAGTAAAGAAGCGTCACATCGAAAAAGGCGTGAAGTTCGTCAGCGGAGCTTCAGTGTTTGGGCTTATAGGCGACGGTGCTTTAGAGCGAGTAATTTTGGATTCTGGAGTCATTTACGACGCTGATGTATTAGTTGTTGCTATTGGATCTCTTCCAAATACTGAATGGCTTAGTGGTTCTGGAATCGATATCACTGATGGTGTATTGGTGGATTCGACGATGCGAGCTATCGATGAGTCAGGAAACGCGTTACCAAATGTTTTTGCAATTGGCGACGTTGCAAGGTACCCAAACGCGTTATTTGATCAAATACCTAGACGTGTCGAGCACTGGAATCTTCCCAGCGAGACTGCTAAACGTGCAGCCGAGGTAATTGTCGCTGATCATGAAGGTGGCAGTCTCGACGAGGTTGTTGCCAAAACATTTGCCCCACTCCCATCCTTCTGGTCTGATCAGTACGAAATGAATATCCTCTCCTTCGGTATGACGTATCTCGCTGATGACAGCAAGCTAGTCGCGGGGGAGATTTCTGGTGACTGTGTATTCGAGTACTACCGCCAAGGAGAGCTGGTGGGGGTTTGTGGAATAGGCATGAGGCCTTTAGTTCAAAGCTATAGAACTAAATTCGAGATTTAGCTCCGGACTCCCCTAATTTGTGGGTTATGAAAAGTCTTTCCAAAAACCTTCTCTGAGGCACCTATTCGATCTAGGTAAGGTGTGATTCCACCAAGGTGGAATGGCCAAGCAGCTCCCATGATCATGCACAAATCAATGTCCTCAGCGCTGGAAACTACCTTCTCGTCAAGCATGAGCTTGATTTCCTTGGTTAGTCCAACAATTAGCTCATCGAAGACCTGATCCTTGGTTCTAGTTCTAGCTCGACCAGAAACAATCTTGATTGCCTCTGGGTCGTAGCCAGTCTTGTTGCCCTTGGAGTCCTTGGTTCTGATTCGACCCAATTTGGCTAGCTGGTGCAAAGAGTCGGTCTTATAGAACCGCTCTGGTGCAAAGCCATACATCGAATCCAAAACGTGAGCACCGACCTGCAGACCCACTAACTCGAGAAGATCAAATGGGTTCATGGGTAAACCAAGTGGTGCGATGGCATCAGCTACTTCTTCGAAAGGTATGCCTTCGTCAACCGCCTTCATGGCTTCGCCAAGTAAGTATCCAAGCAATCTGTTCACTACGAACCCGGTGCTATCAGAGGTAATGACCGCAGTCTTCTTTAGATCTCTTGCGACCCGCATCGCGGTTGCTACCGACACATCGTTACTCTTTGCTGCCTTCACAACTTCAACCAGTGGCATCACAGCTACCGGGTTGAAGAAATGGAAACCAACTAAACGCTCTGGGTTTTTGAGCACTTTCCCGATTTCATCTACAGACAAAGAAGAAGTGTTGGTAGCCAAAATCGCATCTGGTCTAACTACTGCCTCCACGCGCGTGAAGACATCGTGTTTTACCTTGAGCTCTTCAAACACTGCTTCAATAACCCAATCGCAGTTTGCAAAATCATTCATGTCTAAAGTTCCGCTTAGGTTTGCGCTGTAACGGTTGCGGTCATCAACCGAGAGACGTCCTTTTTCAACAAGCTTGTCTAGCTCAGCTCGACAGTAAGCAAGACCTTTATCTACGCGCTCTTGTGACACATCGGTAATTACTACCGGAACCTGAAGTCTTCTTAGGAATAAAAGCGCAAACTGGCTTGCCATAAGCCCTGCTCCAACAACACCAACTTTTTGCACCTTGATGGCAAGTTTTGGATCCGGTGCACCCTGTGGATTCTTGGCGTGCTTTTGAACCAGGTTGAAAGAGTAAATGCTCGCGCGGAACTGATCCGAAGCAATTAGCTTTTCTAGCTCTTCATCCTCACGCGCGAATCCTTGCTCTTTGGAGCTGAACTTTGCCTTGTCTAGCAAATCAAGAGCCGCGTAGGGCGCAAGCGGAACGCTTCCGATGTTTTGTCTCACCATTTTTCTGGCGATAGAAACTGCTGGTCCCCAGATCACCAAGCGCTCAAAAAGACCTGGCTTGTTTGGGCGAGAAACTTTCTTTCCTGAAATTACCTTGTCCGCCCAAACTACAGATTCTTCAATAAATCTCTGAGGCTCAAACATGACATCTGCAATTCCAAGCTTGAGAGCATCTATTGGACTCAGCATACGGTTTTGCTTGAGAGGGTTTTCAATTACAACCTTGAGGGCGTTTCTGATTCCAATTAGGTTTGGAAGCAAATATGCCCCACCCCAACCAGGAAGCAATCCAAGGAAAACTTCTGGCAGTGCTAGCGCGGGTGCTGCAGAATTCACGCTCCTGTAGTTGGCGTTTAGAGCAATCTCTAATCCACCACCAAGAGCTAGGCCATTGATAAACACAAAAGTTGGAACTGGAAAGTTTCCTAGCTTGCCTAGTGCAAAGTGACCAAGCTCAACAACCAATCTTCCTGCGCGAGTTGATGGAATCGATCCCACCTTAGAAAGGTCTGCTCCGGCTGCAAGGAAATATGGTTTTCCGGTTACCGCTAGTGCATGAATCTCTTTGTTTTTCGCGCGAAGCTCTTGGGCTTCAAGAGTTTCTGCAAACTCTTTTAAAGTAAGCGGACCAAGCGTTGAGGGTCTGGTGTGATCTTTGTTGTTGTCAAGAGTTATAAGAGCAAGAATCTTTCCAGAAGGTAGCCTTACGTCCTGAACATAGGAATGGGTAATAACCTCATCCGTGTTCGACCACAGCTCAGAGAAGTGATCGAGTTTCATTACTTTTTCTTTCCGTCGTACTTCTCGTTTTCCCAGATGACAGTTCCACCCATACCAAGACCAATACACATGGTGGTGATTCCGTAACGAATATCTGGTCGCATCTCGAATTGACGAGAGAGCTGGTTCATCAGGCGAACTCCACTTGAAGCAAGTGGGTGACCAAAGGCAATTGCACCACCCCAGGCGTTCACACGTGGGTCTTCGTCATCAATCTTGAAATGCTCTAAGAAAGAAAGCACCTGAACTGCGAAAGCTTCGTTGATCTCAAAGAGTCCGATGTCACTAATTGACAGGCCGGCTTTTTTCAAAGCCTTCTCGGTGGCAGGGATGGGTCCAATTCCCATGATTTCTGGCTCAACACCTGCAAAGGCAAATGTCACCATTTTCATTCGAGGCTTCAAGCCATATTGCTTCACTGCCTGGTCGCCGGCCAACAAAGAAATGGTTGCACCATCAGTAAGAGGTGAAGCGTTACCAGCTGTGACTTTTCCGTTTGCTCTGAAAGGTGTTTTTAGATCTTTCATGCCCTCTACGGTGGAGTCCGGACGAAGCTGTTCATCTCTGTCGACGACTCTTAGGCCTTCTGGGGTGGTGGCCGATACCGGGATTAGGTCTTGTTGGATGTAGTTCTTCTCATAGGCGGAAGCTGCTCGCTTCTGGCTGCGAACGGCGAAAGCATCTGCGCGCTCTTTAGTTAGAACCGGAAAGCGGTCATGGATCTTCTCCGCGGTGTTACCCATGTTTAGAGCATCTGGGTTAACAAGTTTTTCGGCGATAAAGCGAGGATTTGGGTCACCATCAAAGCCCATTGGGTGTCTGCCCATGTGTTCGACTCCTCCAGCAAGAACTAGGTCGTAAGCGCCAACGCCAATTGCTGAGCCAGTCATCGTAACGGCTGTCATCGCCCCAGCGCACATCCGGTCAACCGCAAAGCCAGGAACTGTGTTTGGCAATCCTGCCAAGATGGCAGCGGTGCGGCCAATGGTAAGTCCCTGGTCGCCCACCTGGGTGGTGGCTGCAATTGCAACATCGTCAATGGCGTCTTTTGGAACAGATTGGTTTCTGTCCAGCAAACCAATCATCGCCTTTACTACTAAGTCATCAGCGCGAGTATTCCAATAAACACCTTTTTCTCCGGCTTTACCGAATGGTGTGCGGACTCCATCAACGAAGTAGGTGTTCTGCATTATTTAGTCGCTTCTTTCTTTAGTGATTCGCGTCTTCTAGCTTCTGCCCCGAAGGCCAGGTCACTTCTTATTAGACCCTCCGAGAGACCGAAGGCGTCAACTAAGTCTAGGGAGTGAGGCTTTAGCCTTCCAAGCAGTCTGCCATCGATGTAGTCAGTGATGGCTTCTGCTCTGTGAGAAGAGAGTCTTCCATTGATCATGTACCAAGCCAGGTTCTCTTCCAGAAGGGTGAAACCAAACAGGTCTCTAAGCCAGGTCAAAACCTTCTTGGTCTGAGGGTCCTGAATCTTGTTTAGAGCGGAAGTAAAAGCTTCCCACTGGATAAGCTCACCGTGAGCTTTAGCAGCCATGATTAGATCGTTCTGGTGCCGGTTGAATAATCTTTCCGATTCAACTGGGTCTTTCTTTCCGGAGTGCTTAAGCTCGTTGGCTAACTTGGCAACCATGGTGTGAACGCGGTCAGTTAGCAACTGATGCTGGTGCTCTTCTTCACGAACGAAACCAATCGATCTTGCAGTAGAACCAAAGTCAGTGAATTTTTGAGCAAGGCCACGAAGTCCTCCGCGGTTGATGGCAACTTCTTCAACCTGCTCAACAACATACTGCGCAAGGGTTCCAAAATCAGGGGACGCAAATGCCTTGGAGTAATCACTCAAGAGTCTTTTTGCAACAAGTTGCAACAAGACGTTGTTGTCACCTTCGAAGGTTGCGTAGACATCTAGATCAGCTCGCAAGCCAACCATGCGGTGCTCTGCCATAAATCCTTGTCCCCCGGTTGCCTCACGGCAAACCTGGATGATATCCAGTGCATTCCAAGTTGCCAGGGCTTTAGAGGCAGCGGCTACTGTTTCTAGATCCTGCCTGGTGGAATCAGTGTCATTTCGACCACTAAATACCTCGTCGAACTGCTCCAGAAGTTCCAGGTGCGCAAATGCTTGAGCATAAGTTCTAGCAAGCGCTGGAAGCAGTCTTCTTTGGTGACGACCGTAGTCCATCAATACGTGCTCAGATCCATCCTGAGATGAGAACTGGGTTCTTTCATGGGCATAACGAATTGCAATTGTTAGCGCAACTTTTTGGGCGTTGGTAACACCGCCGGTAATTGAAACTCTTCCTTGAACCAGTGTTCCAAGCATGGTGAAGAATCTTCTTCCCTTGGATTCAATTGGTGACGAATATGTTCCATCCTCTGCAACGTTGCCGTAGCGGTTTAGTAACCACCTTCTTGGAATGCGAACATTTGTGAAATGCAGTCTTCCATTGTCAACACCATTTAGACCACCCTTTACACCGTCGTCGTCGCCGCCAACTCCTGGTAAGAAGTTTCCGCCGTTGTCACGAAGTGGAACATAAAATGCGTGGACTCCGTGGTTTTCGCCTTTGGAAATCAACTGCGCAAATACAACTGCTGCCTTGGCGTGAATTGCTGCGTTACCGATGTAATCCTTCCAAGCGTGACGAGATGGGGTGTGAATTACAAACTCTTGTGTCTTCTCGTCATAGATTGCAGTAGTTCCGATGTTTGCAACATCGGAACCGTGACCGGTTTCGGTCATTGCAAAAGAGCCAGGAGTTTCAAGAGTTACTACTGAAGGAAGTAGTTCCTCGTGATGAGAGTCGGTTCCTAGATACAAAATCGCTGCGCCAAAAAGTCCCCACTGCACACCGTACTTAATTTGCAGTGATGGGTCGGCAAGGATTAGCTCTTCAAAAACTGTTAGTGATCCACCTGGGTCAGCGCTGCCACCTGCAATGGCAGGGAAGCCATAAGCGGTGGAACCGTTCTCCACCAAGATTTTTAGTTGGCCAAAGACACGTTCGCGGTGCTCGTGGTGAGTAAGACCTGGGATTTGCCACATCTCTGGCTGTTCGCAGATTCGGCGGGTGTGAAGACGAATGTCTTTCCATTTCCCAAGCAGCATGTCCCCAACAAGATTGGTGTCTACTTTGGGCAAAACTTCGCTTTGCATTACACACTCCTTCGTGTTGCTTTGATTGTAAGCACGGGCTAAATCAATGGGATTGTGGGTCTTGAAAGTCTGTAACTAGCTACAACCCCAGAAGATTCAAGGAATTGTTCTTTGTAGCAACTATACAAAAAACACAGAGGATTTTTGGAGAGCTAATTTCCCTCGAAGCTAACCGGAGTTTTAGAAAGGTACGCCTCCATAGCTCTTCTCGCGTCATTAGAAGAAGCAAGCTTGGAAAGTCTCTTGCCAATCACGGCATCCTCAGCGCTTTCATCTTTCAAAGCAGCCCTAGCTGAAGCAAGGGTTGCTTGGACGGCAAGCGGAGCTTGCGCAGCGATTTTTTCTGCCAGTTCAAGTGCACGCTCGTACTCAGTTCCGGTAGCAACAACTTCGCTTACAACACCAAGCGAAAGTGCAGTGGCGGCATCGAATTTATCTCCGGTAAGTAGGTATCGCATTGCATTAGACCAACCGGCTGCTCGAGGAAATCTCTTTGTTGCACCACCAAAGGGCAAGATTCCTCTCGAGACTTCTAGTTGCGCCAAAACAGCGTTATCTGCTGCAATGACAATTTCGCTGTTTAGTGCGAGCTCCACTCCGAGGGTAAAACAAGTTCCTTGAATTGCCATCACAACTGGTTTGGAAACTTGCTTAGATTGAATGCTCCACGGATCTAGACCGCCTTCTGGAACCATAGCGAGACCGTCTGCATTAAGTCTTGGCGCAACATCAGCAAGGTCTAACCCTGCAGTGAAGTGATCACCGTGAGCAAAAACGAGTCCAACCCGAAGCTCGGGATCTGAATCTAATTTGCCGTAGGCAATGGCAAGCTCTTGCAGCATTGCCATGTTGGCGGCGTTTAGCTTTTCTGGACGGTTTAGACCAATGAGTAAAACGTGACCGGATTGCTCAACGGTTACTAGTGACTCGGAACTCACTTTTGAATCCTAGCTTGGAAGATTTGCTTCGATGAGCGCAATGATCTCTGGAGCATCTGGTTTTGTGGTTGGTCTGAAGCGGTGAATCGAACCATTTGGCAAAACTAAAAACTTTTCAAAGTTCCACTTGATAGGGCCTGCCAACCCTGCGGAATCTTTGGTCTTGACTAGCTCCACATACAAGGGGTGTCTGCTTTTTCCGTTGACCTTTACTTTCTCGGTCATTGGAAAGCTAACTCCCCAGGTTGCCGAGCAATACTCTGCGATATCTTCTGAGCTTTTTAGTTCCTGCAGAAACTGGTTCGAAGGAACACCAAGAACAGTGAAACCTCGGCTGGAGTACTTTTTCTGCATGGCCTCGAGGGCTTCATACTGAGGGGCTAGGCCGCAGCGCGATGCCACATTCACAACTAGCACCACTTTGCCTGCGAATTGAGCGAAGCTCGTGCTGGTGCCATCTAGCATGGTCAGTTCGGTATCTTGAATGGTCATAGCTAGATTCTATGTCGGAAGCTAGTAGATTTATCTAGCCCGATAAAGCTCTCTTAGAAAAGGTCCTCTTGCACGTCGCACTTTTCATGGACCAGCACCCCCATTCCTTAGGTGGAGTTCAGACCTCGGTTCTATTACAAACAAAGTATCTGAACCGATCCGGTGTTAAAGTCACCATCTTTGCCCCCAAGACGAAAAAAGCACGATTCGACGAAAACATCAAAGTGCTTCCATCGAACTATCTTCCAATCGGGAGAGAGTATTCGGTAGTTTGGTCACTTCGTAAAGCTGCCAAATTTTGCGAATCCATTTACAAAGAAACCACCTTTGACATAGTTCACGTTCAGGGAGACTTTGCCGCAGCTAGCCTTGGGGCAGCATTGGCTAAAAGACATAACCTTCCGCTGGTTCACACCGAACATACGAACATTGATGTGATGGCCAACAAGTTAATTGGCAAGCCCCTAAAAATTGCACTTCTAAAATTCTTCACCTGGCAATATGGTCACTTCTTGGGTTTGGAAAAAAGACCAAGGGTTCTAACCGCTTTTGACTACGTAGGTTTTATCCTGCGCCAAGCGGACCTAATAATTGCTCCCTCGAAGCACTACGCGGAACTGCTAAAGCAAAAAGGTGCCGCAAGTAATGTTGAGGCTGTGTTTACCGGTGTCGATGATGATGAGATCGAACAAATCAAAAGAGAAGTTCCGGTACCCAATAAACCAATTAGCTTTGTTTGGGCAGCCAGAATGCAGCCTGAGAAAAGACTTATTCAAACCATCGAAGCCTTCGCCCGCTCCAAAGTGAAGGCACACCTAAACATCTATGGAGTTGGGCCGTTAGAAAAAGTTGCCAAGAACTTGGTGCGTGCCAGGCTACTAACCAAGAGAGTTACATTTCGAGGACGCGTCCCACATAGCGAGCTTTTGCAAATATTTGCAAACGCTGATGTGATGATGCAAACCAGTATCGGATTCGAAACTCAAGGATTGACAGTTTACGAAGCCGCAGCGGTTGGAACTCCAGTACTGCTTTGTGACACCAAGATTGCAGGTGAGCTTCCTAAAGGCACCTTCTGGCTAGATAAATCCGGTTCAATCAAGAACCTGTCTAAAACAATCAAAGGTGCGTACAAAGACATATCCGAAGGCCAGGACAAAAGGGCACTGCTGAAAGACCCCACCTGGTTGTTGCAAAGCGCGCTAACTGAGTCGATGATTGGTACTTATCAAAACTTGATTACATCTAAACAATCGTCATAGCTTAATCGCGTTGCGCTAATTGTCGTTTAGAGATGTCGCTGTCTCACTTAGAGATCCTTCACTAACGGATCTTAGAACTGTAAGGATTTCAACCAATGAATTTTCCCAATTGAATTTGGTGGTCAAGTTTGTGTGAGTCTCTGGTAAAACAGGGGAATCTAGTATTTGCAGAATTCCTTCCTTGATGCTCTTCACATCCCAGGGGTCAATTAGGTTTGCAAGTTTTGAGGTAACTTCAGGGATTGGGCCAATGTTAGAGACAACTAGCGGGGCTCCGGCAGCTAAAGCTTCCAAGACTGGAAAACCGAAGCCCTCGTAGGTAGAAGGAAAAATCACGGCCCGACAGTTCTGATAATGCCAGAGTATTTCCCGCCAGTTTAGGTTTCCCATATGTTCGACGTTTTGAGGCAACGTTGGTAGCCTCCCCTGATCGGACCCGGATAGCCTAAGGACAAGTTCTGGATGAGTTTTTCTAACCTCCTCAAAGGCCTCAAAAAGGCGACCGTGGTTTTTGTGAGGAAGCCCTCGGGCTGGGTAGTAAAGAAATTGACTTGACACGGGAGTTGCATTTCTCTTCACTCTTTCATTCAGCTCAAACTCACTTCGGATTCCTGGATAAATCCGATGTACTTTTTGTGGCGGCACCTTTAGTAATTCAATTACACGGTTTTTTGTGAATTCACTAACTGCAATTACTGCGTCGGTTCGCCGCATTGGTCGGTCGTAAGTCAAGTTTCGATAAATTCGCTGTCCGATGTCAAAAGAGTTTGGGAAGTCCAGGTGCTGAAGATCATGAACAACGGTGACTGTCTTCATGTACTTCCTAGGCTTCGGCAACATTGCAGTAAAAGGGTACATAACTACATCTATCTGACCAGCTGCAGCTGTTTCAATTTCCTGCCAGATGCTTCTTGATTGAAGCACAAACTTCAACCATGTTAGGAGTTTGTTGTAACGACTAATACCCGTTTTTGTATTTGAAAGTACATGCTCGGTTATGAAGGAGCTTCGTTGCTGGAGTAAGACACCCCCTGAACCGGCATCGGGTTTACCGGCGTAAACGATGATGAATTTGTCCGAGGTGTCTTTAATTCTCTCAAGATGGCTGACTAATCCCTCGGCATATACTTCCGTTCCACCCATTTGACCGCGGACTAGTGCAGGCATCATGATTGCAACGTTCAGGCCTCGATTTTTATTCATCATGGAAACGATACAGTGAAATCATGTCAATTCAACACTTACATTTCGGATTCGAAAGCACACTCGGGGCACCATCTGGTGTTAAGCGGTATTCGAGAATGGTTGGAAAGGCAATGGGGGCAAGCACGCCAACAGGCTGGGAGTTTCATGTTCATGAAATTCCGTCATTTATTCGTCCGCTTTTTTCAGAGACCTGGTCAAGGAGCATCGACACCCCATTTTCTGCTAAAGGTTCAGGGAACATAGCAAACGTGCATTCCACAAGTCTTTTTGCCCCAGTGAACACCTCTCTAAAGCATGTAGTGACAATTCATGATTTAGTACCCATTACACATCCAGAAACTTTAAACAGGCACGGTGTTAATTGGCATCTTCGCATGCTTAGTTTGGCCTTAGAAAAAGCTGCTGCATTTGTGGTACCGAGTGTTGCCACTTACCAATCTCTCTCAACCTATCTTTCAGGCAACAACTTGAGTAAGAAAATCACAATCGCAGGTGGGGCACCAAGCCTTCCTCCCCCAAACTTTACAAATTCACTGGAGTTGGACGAAAAAAGATACGTTGTCTTCCTTGGAACCCTTGAACCACGAAAGCGAGTGGATGCACTAATTGAGGCCGTTAGTAGGTTGGAGGGCTTTTCCCTTGTGGTGTTAGGGAACCCTGGTTGGGGTGGGGTAAATCCAGTCAAACTCGCGAGGCTGTATGGGCTCCCGTCAAATCGATTTCATTACCTTAGAAATCCCACAGATCAACAGGTATCAAACATTGTTTCAAAGGCTCAGGCACTAGTGCTGCCTAGCCAATCCGAGGGTTTTGGGCTTCCTCTCGTGGAAGCTATGGCTCTCGGGACACCGGTAATTCATTCGGATTCTCAAGCACTAGTGGAGGTGGCTGGTGGGTCTGGAATCACAGTACCAATGTCTCTCAAAAGTGAGCTCTTTGTCGATGGTATTTGCCAGGCTATTGAAGAAGTTGAAAAAAACAGATCTAATTACGCATCAATGGGGTTAAGCCAAAGCGCTAAGTACTCTTGGGGTAACACCGCGAAAGTTATTTGGGAAACCCACCAAGGTTTATGATGAAAAAATGACTTCGGGAGAGACAGGCCACCTTGATGCACTCGAGGCTGAAGCGATATGGGTTATTCGAGAGGCTTACGGGGCATTCAATAAGCCAGTGATTCTTTACAGCGGCGGCAAGGATTCAACCGTCCTACTCCACTTAGCTTCAAAGGCTTTTGCGCCACTGAGTATACCGATTCCGGTTCTGCATATAGACACAACGTGGAATTTTGACGAGCTGATTGAGTTTCGAGAACAAACTGCGCGCAGACTCAGTCTTAATTTGATTGTTTACTCCAACCCCCTTGGTGTAAATGGAAAGGTAACGCCCTTTACCCACGGCACCGATGAGTACACAAGAATTATGAACACCGATGCGCTTAGACAGGCTCTTGACCAAGGGCGATTTGATGTGGCTCTGGGTGGCGCAAGAAGAGATGAAGAGAGATCACGCGCAAAAGAAAGAATGTTCAGCCTGAGAGGATCCGGACAAAGTTGGAACCCAAGTTCACAGCGTCCGGAGTTCTGGACCACAGTTAATTCTTCTCTGGGAGAAGGCCAGACGATGCGGGCGTTTCCAATTTCTAACTGGACCGAGTTAGACGTCTGGAAGTATATAAAGAGGGAAAGTTTGCAAACGGTTCCTCTGTACTTTTCCAATAGCAGGCCTACGGTTACACGAGGAGGGAAGATTATCGTGGTCAACGACTCTCGCTTCATATTGAACACCGATGAAACTCCTGTGGGCAGAAGGGTACGTTTTCGCTCTTTAGGCTGTTACCCCTTGTCAGCTGCTGAAGAAACGAGCGCAGAAACGGTGGAGGAAATTATCCAAGAGCTTGAGAAAACTAGATCATCTGAAAGAGCCGGAAGGTTAATTGACGAGGACAACGCTTCTTCTATGGAGCGCCGGAAGGTTGAAGGGTACTTCTAGTGAGAAGGTCACATATTCCTCGGATTGTTGTGTGCGGAGCGGTTGATGATGGAAAAAGCACGCTGATCGGGAGATTGCTAGTAGAAACTGGGAGTGTGCCTCTGGATGAACTGGCTTTGTCCACGAATTCAGATGGCTCTTACGATCTAAGCAGACTTACCGATGGCCTGCAGGCAGAAAGAGAACAGGGGATAACCATTGATGTTGCCTACAGGTACCTAAAGCTTCCTGAGGGTAATCGTGCGCTTCTAGCTGACTCACCAGGCCACGAGCAGTACACACGAAACATGGCTGTGGCTGCCTCAACCGCAGACCTAGCAATAATCGCTGTGGATGCATCAAATGGTGTCAGCACACAAACAAAGCGTCATGCATCCATTTGCCAGTTGATGGGGGTGAGGGCAGTAGTAGTAGCCCTAAACAAGATTGATATCTTGGATAAGAAAGAGCAAAAAAAGCTGATCAGCGAACTTACTCAGGAAATAGAGTCAGAATTCACAACCTTATTCAAGAACCTTTCTTCGAACAAAGCAGATCACCCCCGTGTAGTCGTTGTACCAGTTTCTGGAGGCAGAGGCGACAACATAACTAGCGCTAAGTCGGATGACGTGAGTCTCCTCAGTACGATAATCGACGAACTAGAAGGCATCGAGTCAAAACTGTCCATTCCATCACCTGAATTGAGAATTCCTATTCAAAGCGTGCTTAAACAAGATGGTAAGCGCTGGTATGTAGGTCGAATCGCGTCTGGTTCAATCCATCTGGGGGACGAGGTTTTGCTCTGGCCATCAATGAATCAATGCCGAGTTACGGAATTAACCGTGAGCGGCACCGCTGTAAATGGGGCTGGAGCAGGCACGTCGGTGTCTTTGTCAATGGAAAATGACGTTGTTCTTGGTCGTGGTGATGTTGTGGTTGGGATAAACAACAATTTTGAGCAATGTCTTAGTCGGGCCCACCTTGCGAACCTGGTGTGGATTTCTTCGGAGCCACTGGGAATCTCAACCTCTTACCTACTTCGTGTTGGACCAATAGAAATTCCAGTCAGGGTTGAGGTGGTTAGGTATCAAATTGATCCTGAAACTAACCTTCAGGTTAAATCAGGTGGTTTAGGAAATAATCAAATTGCCCGAGTCGAAATTTCTGCAGATCGACCCTTTCTTTTAGACGCATATAGTGTTTCTAGAGATACGGGCGGATTTATATTATGCGATCGAGTAACTGGTGACACAGTTGCTGCGGGAATGTCAATTAGCCCATTGCAACGATCCTCAGAAGTGACACGATACTTGTTTGAGGTTACCCGAGAGCTTAGGGAGCGACAGAACGGTATTCGTGGTGGGGTGATGTGGTTCACAGGTTTACCAGGTAGCGGAAAGAGCACAATCGCTAATCAACTTGAGAAAACCTTGTTTGAAGTTGGTATTCGAAGTTTTGTAATTGACGGGGATATGGTACGTCAGACTCTTAGTTCAGATCTTGGTTTCTCAATCGAAGATCGCACTGAGAATGTCCGAAGAGTGGCTCAGCTGTCCAGCTTGATGTTAGAGGCTGGGATGGTCGTGTTGGTTTGTCTTGTGTCACCCTCGGCCTCTGACCGAGCATCGGCGCGATCTCTTTTTTCAAACTCTGATTTTGTTGAAGTCCACGTGGACACGCCATTGGAGGTTTGCAAACTAAGAGACCCTAAAGGTCTTTATGCAAGAGCGTCTGCCGACCCCTCAAATGAAATGACTGGCGTTGGACAACAATATGAAGCCCCTGCGTACCCTGACTTTGTCCTAGACGGAACCAGGGATATTTTAGAAAACTGCAAACCGCTTCTCGACTGGGTCAGATCTCGCCAAATATAGTTATCCGAAATGCACGTTCGTTGGGTCTTAGATTAACCCCTAAATGAGATGGGTGTTTGTGCCGAAAATCTATATTGATTTCTTGATTAGAGCCAAGTTAACTGAAAACAGGTTACTCAGGTATTTTTCTAATCACATTTCTGACAATTGTTTCATCGGCGATCCAGGATGAAAATGTCTTCATTTCCCGAACTATTGAAGCAAACCTAAATACTGAGCGGCGCGGGAGAACCAGATGTCGATCCCAGGGGGTTCCGGAATTTCCCTCTTTCGAGACCGAGTAGTTAGGTCTTGGCGACAAGGAGGTAAATGACTTTAGGTTTTTTGTAAAGAGAGACAGGAGCCCCGCACTGCCGGCTTCCGAAGCGATGTGGCGTGCGTTGGAAAGAAGGTTTATCTGTTCTCTAAAGGATAATGTCTCGGGTGCAATTACAAAGAATCCTTTGTCTCTCATTTGTTCTTCAATAAAGTATCTATTTATGCATCCCTTGCGACTGCCAGAGGTGGTGGTTCGAGTAAGATAAATCTTTTCTCGCACCTCTTGATCTGAATCATCAACTGCATAGCTCCGCACCTGGTCGGCCATTAGTGACAACCGTTGCCAATCGACCATTCTGTTTGTTTTTCCACTGCTAGCTGCTTGGCTTGAAAGAATCAGCTTCTCTACTCTTACGAATTCGTTTGGCCCTAGATAATTCAGATGTTTGATTGTGCCTTGTTTTAGACCTAGTGAGTCAATTAATGTTGAGTTATCCCAGCGCTCTGGGCTGGTTAGAACCGAGCTTTCGGGTGAGGCTAGTAATCCAGAATGGATCTTTGGCATTCGATGGATAAGCCAATGACCAAATGCGATCGAACCGAAGGCCCCGCCATCAGGTCGACCTATTGGGCTGTAAAGTCCATGGATAAAGCTACCTGATAGAGCTTTGGCAACCCTCCGGGGCTCGACCTCACTTGCAACTTGTTCGGCGGGTGAAGAGTAAACACCCAGGCTATTGAAATCTATTTCTCTCCCATCGGGAGATAGTACCTTCCCCGATGAGCTAACTAGACAATCCCTAAGCTCCAAGACAACCTCGGGGGGAATTGAGATATCTTCCCTAACCCTAGGCTGCCTGTGCCACCTAGAACTACTCTGGTCAAAGATGTACTCTCTGCCTTTTCGGTGGGGTTTGACTGGGCTCTTGTCTGACCCCTTCAAGACTGAGATGAACTTGGGGAGAGATTCGTATTCGATTTTTACTTCTCCATTTCCCAAGTCCAACAATGGGTCTCGCCAGCGTGTTCAATTCTAAGCGGGAACACATGGCGTCTTGGGTCCTGGCTGAGTCAGCCCATAATCCTTGAAGGGTGGGCTGGCAGAAAGGGCTTTGCGAAAGCCAATTTCTCTTCGATGCCATGGATGGAAACCATAATTTGGCAACTAACTACCTAGTATTCCAAATAACATTTATCTCATGGAGACTATTAACTTGTTCGGTGTCGCTACCCCATATGCCGCTGAACTTGTAGAAACCTGCCGAAGGTTAGAAGTTGCATTTAACTCAGTCAACAACCTCGGTGAGAAGGGGTTGAAATTACCAAGGCTGGTGAACGATATTGATCTCGAGAGTGGGCCTTGTGTAGTAGCCCCAAGTGGATCAGGAGCAAGAGCCGCTTCCGTTGAGGCCGCGTTTGCATTGGGTGTCCGGCGGTTCGCGAATCTACTCGACCCAACTTCAACAATTGCTAGTTCAACGGAGCTGGGGTGTGGGAATTATGTGAATTCGTTGGTGTCTATCGGATCAAATTCTGAACTAGGTTGTCACATAAACATAAATAGGTCTTCGAGCATTGGGCATAACAATGAGATAGGTAGCTTTTGCTCGATTGGTCCAGGAGCTATTTTGTGCGGGAACGTGAAGCTTGGCACTGGAACATTCATTGGAGCTGGGGCGATTATTCTTCCCGGTTTGTCCATTGGTGCAAATGTGACCATAGGAGCGGGTACTATCGTAACCAGTAATGTCCCTGATGGGTCCTTTCTTATTGGCAACCCGGGTCGTGTCACAGGTAAGACTGCGGACTGGGACTACTTGGAAAGCTGTCCGGTATGTTAAGTCCAAAGTTTTCCATAGTTCTTGCTCCAACCGGCATGATTCCAACAAAAAGTCAAACACCCTATGTTCCTGTTTCCCCAAAGGAAATTGCGTCAGACGTGCACCGATGTTCCCAGATTGGCATTACTTCTGTACACATTCATGCTCGCGACGATAGTGGAGCCCCCGACTGGAGGATGGAGAAATACCAGGAGATTGTTTATGCGGTGAAATCTCTGGTACCTGAAATTTTGATAAACGTCAGCACTAGTGGTCGCAGTTGGTCTGAACTAGAAAAGCGTGCGGACTGTCTTGCATTACAGGGAGATTTAAGGCCAGACTTGGCTTCTCTAACTTTGTCGTCGCTTAACTTTCTTTCTGGGCCCTCAGTTAATTCCCCTGACATTATCTACAATCTGGCTCGGATGATGTTGGAAAGAGATATCACTCCCGAGCTTGAGATTTTTGATTTGGGAATGATAAACATGGCAAATGTCTTGCAAAAAAAAGGACTGCTCCCTGAAGCTATTGTTGCAAACCTATTTATGGGCAACATCGCTGGGGTGCAACCATCACCTAGTGAGCTTGGAATAATGGTTGATCGCCTCCCGACGGGAACCCACTGGTCCGGAGCTGGAATTGGGGAGTTTAGGGACCAAGCACACGCCATTACCTTAGGGGCAGGGGGTAGCATTCGGGTGGGGCTCGAAGACGGCATTTATCTTGACCGCTCAAAGACTCAACTAGCGACGAACGAATTGCTCGTTGAACGCGTGCACCAGATGGCAGGTTTGCTTGATAGGCATCTGATGACTTCTTCCGAGTTCAAGAGTGAGATTCTAAAGAAATAGAATCCTCGTAAATTCTGAGGAGTTTCTAGTCAAACGCTCTAGAGTCCTAGCCTCGAAGTAAAGTCGGCCCAGTCGACTGGAAACTCTTTTGGTGGATAAATTGGGCCAGAAAGCCGACTATTGCTTGCTTTAGCTAAGGCGGTTGCCCAGTCACTCGCGATTTTTGGGTCCACAACCTCTATGGGAAGAACTGCAGCTAGCTCAGTCAAGGCCGTGGAGCTAGACACTACAACCGGTTTGCCCTTAGCAATGGCCTCTACTACGGGGAGCCCGAAACCCTCGGCCAAGCTAGGTACGGCAACTACGCTGGCGGCCGAATAGAGATCTAGCAGCGAGCTTTCTGAAACCTGTGGCAAAATCTGTATGCGCTCCCTAGTGCCGGTTTGCATTGAGGAGAGCGTCGCCATTAGCTCTGGGTCTCTTTGACCAGTTGACCCCGCAACAAGAACTAATCTTGCGTCGAGTCCTTGGGATACGAGCTGATCAAAGGCCTGGACCAAAACCAAGAAGTTCTTTCGTTTATCCATGGCCCCTACTGCAAGGATTCGAATAACAGAAAACTGAAATATCTCTTTTATGACTTGAGCCGACTGTTCTAGGTGGTCATGAGATTTAGGCCATGGTGGATAAACGACAGAAATTTCTTGAGAGAAGGGTCTATCAAAAATAGCTGTAAAGCGTTCGTACTGACTCCGAGTGTAATTCGAATTGCAAACTACCTTATCTGAGCCTGTAATGGCGTCTAAGTATCTCAAATGTTTTGCGCGAAGACCTGGGTATACGCCTTTATTGAAAAGTTCTTTATGTGTCAGTGGGAAAAGGTCATGGAGGTATGTGATTGTTCTAACCTCGTGGGACTCAATCAGCTCTATGATTCCCTCAGTGTGAGGGATCGATGTTGGAATGTCCAAAAGGAGAAAGGTTTGCCAAGGTGCTGGCTGCCACTGTGGATTTTTGTGGAACCCCGAGATACCCTCCACGGTAACGTCCGAAAGAAATGAATCATAGAATTTCCTAGCAATAAATCGAATCCACATTGGTACTAGTGCGCTCTTAGGGCCATTGTATCTGTAGTCCTTGCTGAAGTTCTTGTAGGCATTTTTTAACCAAACTCGCAGTCGCCCGAAAAAGCCTTTCTCTGTTCTATACCTAAGTCTTGCCAGTTTGGGGACGACCCTAAACAAACCATATTTAGCGTCCCATCGAACCAGCAGAATCTTCCTTGAGTTTGCTTCGCAAAACTCGCGAACAATCCTTTGGACTCCGCTAAAAAAAGCTTGACCAGATACCGCAGTCACGTCTACTACGATTTTTCGAGATTCTGTTGATTCATTTGCCCCACCCAAGGCTTTTGACTCGTCCGTGAGGCGGTCCTCGTCACTTGAATCTATAGGTTGCTTCCCCACAATTCCCAATCTGTCTCAAAACTGTCTCTCGTTAGGTTAGCAAGGAAATCGGTATTTGAAGCCTTGTAGTATTCTCGAATCCACTCGGATTGACCCTTTGTTAATTCCCATACTCCGTATAGCTCGCCTGACGGATCAACTCCCCCCTTAGATGCGGAGTGATGAAAGATTTTGGACGACGTTTCGAATTGTGCTAAAAGTCTCTTTTTCACCCAAGGGACCCAGCCCCAAGTTCTCAGTCTCTTTTTTATGCTAGAAATCTCACGCATTCCCTCTGATGAGAAGGTAGGGTGAATTCTTACACCCTCTATCCCTTTCAAGCGAGGAGTTTCATCAATTCCGAGAACTCTAAAGAATCGGTCAATAAAAGAGAATGACGCTTTATCTGATTCGAGATATGGAATAAAAGACAAACTTACCTTGGGGTTCTGAGGAGCCCAGCGTTGGCCCATTAGGGTGTAATCCATGGAAGAGAAGGAGATACTGGACGAATCTAGGTATGAAATTGGGTCTAGGTTCCATTCGTGTCGGTTTTTGTCCCTTACTCTCTGCGCTATTAGTGATCTGATTCCGTTTTCCTGATTTCTTGCTGCAATTATGTAATCGACGCGGTCAAAGTACCTTAAGAGCACTTCGGTGAGAGATTGAGGTTTGATGTTTGCTAGTGCAGTCTCCGCAATCAAAACAACTGAGGTCATCTCATTCGAAGACGCTTGTGCGGCTTGGATTAGATTTCGCATGTATTGGTCATCCGAAATAGATATATCTGAGCCTCTGTCGAATTCCCTGACGATTCTCTCAAGATCGATTCGATGCTTCTGGATTCGATCGGTTCTCCCAAACCACTCATCCCCAATTGGAAATATCAAGCTACTGGGCAGCTTGTTCTCGAGCGCAAGTCGGGTCATGTACTTAGCAAGCGCTGTAGTTCCGGTCTTCTCTGGACCAAGGTGCACTACCGCTCTTGTTATTGCCTGCTTGGCCTTCACGAATATGCCCTATAACCTTCTCATGGCTTACGTTTCTCTACTTTACCTAGTTGGGATACGAAATTAATGTCTAAAGGTAGAATAGCGGACACAAGAATATCCCAAATCACTCTTTGAATGCGAGAGACTGTTGAATTCAATTAGACTTCTGCGTTCAGTTTTTAGGATGCAGCTGATTCTTCGTGGTTTGATTTCCGCAGTCCTGATTTTTCTGCTAGTCACAATTTTTGCTCTGCTTACCGCGGATTTATCTTCCTGGTGGTTTGATAGCTTGCCGATTCTCATCTCTGTGTCATTGTGGGTTAGATCACATAATCCTTGGGATTTTTTCCTTTTTGTCTTTGTGGCTCTCAGCCTGTTGGGTTATTTTCGGCAGGTGCAGGGGGTTCTTTACGACAGATACAACGCCCGCATTCTTGTGAATCTCAGCAGAGCCGAGCTTGCTGTTAGTGATAGCCCTAAATCCGCTGTAAGCAAAAAACGTTCTGAATTGAATGGGCGTAGAAGGCTACTTGAGTCTCTCCTAAAGTTTGATCCGTTGGTATGGTCCTTAGTTGGATTGCTTATTGTCTTGGTGGCGTTTCAACATTTTTTCGCGGCCGTGATTCTAGGTACGATGGCATCAGTTATCTTCTTTTACTTGCCAATAATGGTCCGTCGATTCATGAGTATGTCAGAAACAGACACAGGCTCAGAAGGTTTTTCTAGTAATTCCGGTGCCCTTGATTCATATTTGGAACCTGAGAAGAACACGAACGGGCTGGGCGAGAGTCCCGTGGCTTCGAAAACACAGCGTGATCGGGAGAGGGCCGAACAAAATCTTTTCGACTCTGCAGACCGTATGTTTACTCTTGTGAATCGCCCCCTGGTCCGTATACGAGTTAGTTGGCCCCTAATTTTAGTTGCCCTGGTTTCAGTCACTTTGATAGCTGCGACGCTCATATCAGAAATGTCCGCCGGAGGGTCTTTGCCGGATAAGGGAACGCTGTTAATCCTGTTGTTGGTATTGACATCAAACATCGTCCTAAGGTTCGCTCAGAGCGCGGAGGACTTGGCATTCTTTGCTGCGGCTCTTGAGCTCATCGAGTCTTCGGAAGATGGTTCTGAGTCAATATAGTCAGTTTATATCCGGTATTTCTGGCATGGAATCCAGAGCTTCGTTTAGAACTTGAAAATCTACGTGCCACGGAGCGGTTCTGTGTGTTTCTGAGGCCACAATCCTTCGTTGGTGATGCTGGAACGCGTCTGTAACTGTTCTTGTGAAAGTCTTCATGCCCACAAAATATCGAAGATTGTTAAGTTTATTTCTGGCAGCTACAGTGATGACCCCAAGTCCTGGTTGAGCAAAAATTGCGTTCATGGAAAAACTCCCCACTTCACCGGCAATGACACTCGCGGATCGAACCATACGTACCTGTTCCTGAAACTTAATCTTTGAAAGATCGACGGAAACAAATCCTCGTCTCTCAAAAGCATCCCGAAGCAGAGCTGGATCGGAAACTCCTACTCTCGTTGAGGTCGCATTGTCTCTCAGTAGAAATAGTTTTCGCGGTCCGTAGCCATCCCCTCTGAACCCTCCAATTCCCATAGTCAGTTCTGAAACGTCCTGCCGCATTCGTCGTGAGTCGGTGACGCGCGGGTAGGACATCGGTGTTGAGTACGTGGGTACAAGCAAATCTCTAGCTTGGTAGTATCCGACTTTGTCTTTAGGTAAATATATTGTTCTCTTTGGGTCTAAGCCAAACCCTTCCCACATAAATGCTGGATTCCAATGCAGTTTTGTAGAGATTATTTCTCTTGAGGGGGCTGCCCTCTTTATGGTGGCCAAGCGACTCAATCTGTGCAAAAACCAGTGGCCAAAACCTGCGGCACCCATTGCCATAGATACAGACTTCTGTCTTACTTGACCCAGCTTTTTTTGCTGTGATTCGAAATCAAATGCGTTGGGGCGCGCGCCCAACCATGGCGAATGAATAGTGGTACCGTCTTTCAGCCGAATCCCACCCCGCCCGTTGATGTCCACTTGCTTAAATCTGATTAGACATTCCGGTGCAAGTAATGAAGCATCCGGCATACTTTTTACGTTGTGCCATCGCCCTCGAAAGTAGTCAAAATCCGAGAGTGCTGTTTCAACTTGGGGTGAAACGTCACTCTCCCAAAATAGCTCAATGCCTTCTGGTAATGGGCTCCCTGAGCGTATAAGCGGATCCAAATTCAATCTGTTGGTTCGGTCTGGTATCGAGTCCGTCTTGAAGAGTGATGCTGGATTTAGCCACTCGAATGCAGTCACGCTTTGAGCATAGCAAATTGACTTTGTTAGGAGTTATCGTCGGTCAAGTCGTACCTATCAACTAAAACCCGCAAGGTGGAAATCTCATTTGACGCCGAGCAGATTCTAGTGTTGATCAGCGATTGAGTTAAGATTAAGTCCTTGTGGCTTGGCGCTAAAGTACTTGTAGTGGTTGGGCGTTCCAGTGTTAGGAATGATCTTTTCGCGTGAGTGTCCAGCTCGCTTGTGAAGCAGTTGAGTGCTTTTTCGTAACTGACTACACCCAGTTTTCGCATCAAATCTTCAATTGCAGCATAAACAATGGTCCTGTCCCCGGAAACTAAATCCTCAAAATATACAATCTGGATGTTTTTCGTGCGGCTCTCGGCCGACCTGACCATATCAATAAACTCTATGGTTGCCTGGTTTATGGCCTCAGGGTTTGTGGCCCAATCTAGGCAGTGACTAATTATTGCCTTGGAAGGATTGCGAACAACAAGAATGATTGGCGCACCGACAAGCTCGAATTTGCGGAGTTTGTGACGTTTTATCGCAATTACACCCGACTGAATCTTTGGGATGTGTACCTTCGAGCTAATTGGTGTGTCAATCCACAATGATGTATCTCCGGGACCAACACCGTCTCTGGCTCCCAGTGTGCGATAACCAGTGATGCTTTCAATTACATACCGAGTCCAGTGACTGCCGGACCTAGGGTAACTAAGAAGAATCACGCAACCAGGCAATATTTTTTGTGGGACAGTTTTTCGCCAAACTCTTTCAAGCCTCTTATAGATCAGCTTTGTAGTTGAGTTTGAGCTAACTAGATTCCTCCAGAGTATAGGTATGCGCTTCATTCCCCCGACGCCAGGTTTTCCGGTTCCTCTTGCTGTAATCATTCACCTATAGTCTCTTCGGAAATCTAAATAGTCAATTCTTGCTATTGTCGCATCAAGATGAAATCCCTTCCTCCACTTCTCATAACTTCTGCTGTGACAGTTGCTTCAAATAATCTAACAAGATTGAGTTTGGTTCCTGATCGCCTCAGCTACACGGCTGATGGTATTGATAACTGGCTCAGGATTGTCCCAGATTTAAGGATTGTGATTTGTGACGGATCGGGTTATGACCTCAATTCGTTTGTTAGCCAAAGGTGGCCTGGAAGCCAAATTGAAGTTCTAAGTTTTCTCAACGACACCGAGAAGGTTGCTGTTTTTGGGAAAGGTTTTGGTGAAGGGCAAATAATTGACTACGCCCTAAAGAATTCACGATTTTTGCTTGAACAAGATGTTTTCATGAAATGTACATCGAAACTCTGGGTGAGTAATTTCGAATCCATAATGACAAGTTGTAATGGCACACGTTTCAACATACGCACGAAACCAACAGGGGCGGAATCAAGACGTTTTTCTTGGGTTGACACGCGTTTTTACTCCGTTACTAAGGAATTTTTTGCAACAAATCTAGCGGACGCTTACAAAAGCGTAAACCGACTGGAGAAACACTACATTGAGCATGCGTATTTAGAGGCCCTAATAAGTGCAGGCGTCGTGAACGATGTTTTGTTTCCGAAGAAGCCAATAATCAAAGGGGTTTCGGGGTCATTTGGGGTTGAGCACAAAAACTAGTCCTATGCAGAACTTTGTTGCCTAGTAGAAGTACTCGACGGTCCTGAGCGTTGGGGGGGTTGCGGGTCTATTTCGTAAGGCTGGTGACCGTGGGGCAATGTGAAGAGTCGTTAGACTTCTGTTTGATTACACAGATCGACGGAAACTTGCTGATTAACCCTGAGACAGATAAAGGCGTTTTTTATGTGGATGATTCTATCTATTTCAGGAATTGGATTCTTGGCACAAATTATTGACGGATCGTTAGGGATGGCTTTCGGAGTATCCGCCACTAGTTTCCTTATTCTGTTGTCCTACTCTCCAGCGGCAGCTTCCGCTGTTGTGCACTTAGCCGAGATAGTTACCACAGCCGTTTCGGGTTTATCGCACGCTAAGTTCGGCAATATTGACTGGCCTGTACTATTCAAGATTGCAGTGCCTGGGTCAATTGGTGCACTAATTGGTGCCTTGCTCCTTTCCAGCATTGATATGAGTGCGGCACGGGCTTGGACGGCAATTGTCCTTATATGTCTTGGGTTTTTGATTGTTTTGAAATTTGCTCGAAACACCACCAGAAGCCATAGGAGAATAGGGCAAAAGAGGTGGCTGATTCCCCTTGGATTGTTTGGTGGTGTAGTCGACGCAACTGGTGGCGGGGGCTGGGGTCCGATAGTTACCAGCTCAATGACGGTTAGCGGTGTTCTTGAGCCAAGAAAAGCGATTGGCACCAGCAACGCTGCCGAATTTGCCGTAGCGCTTTCTGCGTCAATTGGTTTCCTGATTGGCCTTGGATTAGCAGGAATAGATTTGACGGCAGCAGTGGCCTTAATGATTGGTGGGGTGGTGGCAGCGCCTGTTGCGGCTTACATCGTCAAGAAAATTAACCCTAGATTGCTTGGCTTAGCGGTTGGGGTTTTGGTTATCATTTTGAACTTGAGACAACTCATTCTTTAGGGCAAACCTATGTCTTGGCGCTGGTCTGTCAGGAGCAGGTATCAAGTTGAGTGATTTCAAAAGATTTAATTTTTTCTAAATCCGGGGTATAGAAAAACGCCTACTAGAAGTAACCAGTAGGCGTTTATCTTTTGAAATTTACTTCTTGGCAACAACCTTTAGCTTGATGGTGGCTACTAAGTCACCATGCAAACGAACGGTTGCAAGATACTCTCCAACAGAGCGAATTGGGTTTGGAATTTCAACCTTGCGCTTGTCGATTTGACCAAGTCCAGCTTCTGACACTGCAAATGCGATATCGCCGGTCTTTACCGAGCCAAACAATCTGCCGCCAACGCCTGCCTTAACAGCAAGCTTGACTGAACCCTCTTCTAGTCGAGCTTTGAGTGTTTGTGCTTCTTCTAGAGTTGCAAGCTGGCGTGCGTCACGAGCAGCGCGGATAGAAGAAACTTGCTTCTCTCCACCCTTGCTCCAAGTAACAGCGAAGCCGCGAGGCAATAGGTAGTTACGTGCGTAACCGTTTTTTACTTCAACGACATCTCCTGCGGAGCCAAGGCCTGAAACCTCATTGGTAAGAATGATCTTTGACATGGTTTCTCCTTAGCGGCCAGCGCCTGCGTATGGCAGCAAAGCCATTTCGCGTGCGTTCTTGATTGCGGTTGCGAGTAGGCGCTGTTCCTGAACGGAAACACCAGTGATTCTTCTGGCGCGGATCTTTCCGCGGTCAGAGATGAATTTTCTTAGAGTTGCAACGTCCTTGTAATCAATGACGCCAACTTTCATGAACTTAACTGGAGCTAGTTTGTCTAGCTTCGAGTTACGAGTTGGTTTACGACGTGGGTCGGTCTTTCCAGCCATTTGGTTTTTCTCCTAGTTTCTAATCTTTAAAAAGGGGTGTCGTCAGATGCCGGTGCACCTGGGTTAGCCCAGCCATCGTCAGCTTTCGCTGCGGCAGGGGAAGTCGAGGTGTTCGCCCATGGATCGGACTGAACCTGAGATTGTCCACCAGCTGGTCCACCTTCGCGAGCGCGTCTGGTTACTGCAGCTGTTGCATATCTAAGTGATGGTCCAATTTCTTCGATGTCTACTTCTAGAGATGCGCGAGCTTCTCCTTGAGCAGACTGATAAGCAGAGGGGGACTTCAGGCGTCCTGAAACAACAACTCTGGAACCCTTGGTCAAAGACTGGGCAACGTTTTCTGCAAGTTCACGCCATGCGGTGCAGCGTACCCAAACAGTTTCGCCGTCTTCCCAAGTGTTTGTGGTGCGGTTCATAACGCGAGGAGTTGATCCAACTCTCACGCTGCAAACAGCAATTCCACCTTGGGTGTAACGAAGTTCTGGGTCGTCGGCTAGGTTGCCAACTACTGTGATGTTTACTTCTCCAGCCATGACTACTCGACCACCGCTTCTGCCTCAGAAGATGACTCTTCCTTCTTGGCGTAAGGCTTGGAATCTGAGTACTTAGAGTCTGAATCTGACTTCTTGGCGTAAGGCTTGCGAGCAGGCTTTTCTGGTGAGTACTCAATCGGAGTGATTGTGAACTGAACATCCTCCGCGCGCAATACCTTGGTGCGCATTACAGCTTCCGAAATGTTTAGCTGACGGTCTAGCTCGATAACTGCTTCGGATGGTGCAGTCATGTTGATGACCGCGTAAATACCTTCGGTCTGCTTTTTGATTTCGTAGGCAAGACGACGTCTTCCCCAAATGGAAACACTGTCAATTGTTCCCTTGGCGGTGCGAATTACATTTAGGAACTTGTCTATTGATGGTTCAACAGTTTTTTCTTCAACCGACGGGTCGAGAATAACCATTACTTCGTACTGATGCATAGCTAACCCACCTCCTTTGGACTAGAGCGGCCATGGACGTTCCATGACAGGAGGGTATGTGGCATCTGTTTTGTAGATTTCTTTTGAAATCTAGGCAACTTCGCAAGTCTAGCTCTTGGAGTGCCACTCCAGCAAGGCCTTTGTTGCCTGCTCCTGGCCCATCGGGCCGTTCTCGATTCGAAGCTCCAAAAGGTACTTATAGGCCTGGCCGACTTTGGGTCCTGGCTTTAGCCCCAGAATCTCCATGATCTGCTCTCCGGAAAGATCCGGCCGCATGGCGTTGAGCTCTTCTTGCTCCATGACAATTGCGATGCGCTTTTCAAGGTCGTCATAGGCATGAGAGAGAAGCTCTGCTTTTCTAAGGTTTCTCGTGGTGACATCTGAGCGAGTAAGTATGTGAAGCCTAACTAGTTGATCTCCGGCGTCACGAACGTACCTTCTTATTGCAGCATCGGTCCAGGATTGATCACTATAGCCAAAAAACCTCAGATGCAGTTCAACTAGTTTGGACACAGCTTTAGTGGTGTCGTTATCGAAGCGAAGTTTCTTCATTCTCTTGCTAGCTAGCTTGGCTCCAACCACGTCGTGGTGGTAAAAACTAACCGCTCCACCCGGTTCGAGCTTTCGGGTGGCGGGTTTTCCGATGTCGTGCAATAAAGCAGCAAAGCGCAGAACAAAGTCCGGCTCTAGCCCGTAGTCCTTCTCGTAGTCAATTGCTTGCTCCACAACAGTCAGAGTGTGTTGATAAACATCTTTATGGTGGTGATGTTCGTCTGTTTCAAGTTTCAGAGCTGGTAGCTCAGGTAGGACTATGTCGGCAAGTCCCGAATCAACCAGCGCCTCAAGGCCTTTTCTTGGATTTGCTCCAAGCATCAGTTTTTGTAATTCGGCTTGAATTCTTTCGGCCGAAATAATCTCCAGTCGATCTTTCATAGCCTGCATGGCTTCAAAAGTCTGTGGCTCTATTTCGAATCCAAGTTGGGAACTGAACCTTGCGGCTCGGAGCATTCGAAGCGGATCGTCACCGAAGGAGTCCTCGGGTTTCCCAGGGGTTTTGATTACTTGATCAACAAGGTCTCGAAGACCCCCGAAAGGGTCAACAAACTCTCTTGCAGGAAGAGTCAGGGCCATTGCGTTGACCGTAAAGTCACGTCTTAGAAGATCTTGCTTGAGATCGGTTCCAAACTTTACTTCTGGTTTTCTTGATTCTGGGTCGTACTTGTCAGTTCGATAAGTTGTAATTTCAATTTGGTCATCACCAATGCGGCAACCGATTGTTCCAAACTCTTTACCAATTTCCCAATGGGTATCAACGTGTCCCTTGATGACTTTTAGAATTTCATCTGGTGTTGCGTTCGTTGTTAAATCAACATCCGGTGCAACCCGACCTAGAAATGCGTCTCTAACTGGACCTCCAACTAGCGCCAGTTCAAAACCGGCCTCGCTGAAGTACTTTCCCAGTGAATCTAGAAGCGGTGTTTTAGTGACCCGCTCTAGATTGGCAATTGCCTCGGAAGTTTGCATAGAACCAACAATGCCACAACCAATACTGGGTATCTCGCAAGCGAAATAGCCTCATAACTGTTTGCCGTTTAGTCTTAATGTATGGGTAAGAAGCTTTCGGAAACAGTTGTTGAGGTTTCAGCTGGTGGGTTTGTGGTTTCCAACTCTGACCCAGAGCTTGTGGCACTAATGGCTAGATTCAATCGCGGGGGAAAGCTCGAGTGGTGTATTCCCAAAGGACACCTCGAGCCCGGGGAAACCAAAGAGCAAGCAGCGGTTCGAGAAGTCTTTGAAGAAACCGGCTTGGTGGCTTCAATAACGGATTACTTGGGTGAAGTGAATTACCAATTCAATCAATCAGGTAAGTCTGTGACAAAAACAGTGCACGTTTATTTGATGGAGCATGTTTCCGGTGATTTGTCTATGGATCACGATCCCCACCATGAAGCCAGTGAGTTAGCCTGGGTGAAAATTTCAGACCTGATAGCTAGGCTTTCTCATGGCAACGAAAAGAAAATTGCCCAAGTTGCGTTGGAACAAATCGAGGCTCGTAATTGAAGAAGTTAGCAATTGTGTTGATTGTTGCAATTGGTGCGTCTTTAGGCTTAGCTGCCGTTCCAGCTTTCCCCGCAGAAACCCCCAAGGCTCCAACTGGTTCGGTGGCCATTGTTTCTGGATCTGAGATTAACCTTGTCTCCAGAGAGGCAACTCTGCCGGTAGTTGTTACTAACACTTACGAAGGTCGAGCCAGGGTCTTGGTTCACATGGTTTCGGGAAGCCCGAAACTTCAGGTGGAAAACAAAGTCGTTCAACTATCTATACCCGCGGGTGAAACTATGAATGCGCAGTTTCCAGTGTCAGCAATTGGTAGCGGTGAGGTCACCATGATCACTTGGTTGACTTCACTTAGTGGAGTTGAAATAGGACCTAGAGTTTCCATAAAACTTCGGGTGTACCCAGATATTGAGAATGTCGCAATAGTGTTGTTTTTGGGATTGGTCGCGGCTCTAACTGTTGTTGGTGTGATTAGAACAATGCGAAAAAGACGAGCCCGCTAGGAAAACTTATGAGCGTCGCCAAATCATCGCTTGTAATGGCCGGTGGCACTATCACTTCAAGAATTCTTGGTTTTTTTCGAACCGTCGTTCTAGCCCTAACAATTGGTGTCACAACCGACGCGGCCGATGCCTTTGGCGTTGCCAACCAATTACCCAATAACGTTTACGCAATTATTGCTGGTGGTGTCCTATCGGCTGTTCTAGTTCCGCAAATAGTAAAAGCCAGATCACACAAAGACGACGGCCTTGGATATATCAACCGTTTGTTGACTTTGGCAATCGTCGTTTTTGCGGTTGTCACAGTTGTCGCAACCTTAGCTGCGCCGTTTTTGATTTCGATATACACAAGTGGCTGGTCCCCTGCGCAATTGGCCCTTGCAACGGCTTTTGCTTATTGGTGCATTCCTCAGCTTTTTTTCTACGGCCTATATTCGATGCTTGGTGAGGTGCTAAACGCTCGAAGTGCTTTCGGCCCTTACATGTGGGCACCGGTGCTAAATAACCTGGTTGGCCTAATCGGCCTTGTAGCGTTTTTGATCATTTTCGGAGCCGACCCAACTGGAGCTAGAACAGTTGAAAGTTGGGGTCAAACTCAAATTGCCCTGCTGGGTGGATCGGCCACTCTAGGAGTAATGGCACAAGCCTTCATCTTGTTTTTCTCCTGGAAAAAAATTGGTGTCAATTTTTCTTTGAACTTCTCTTGGCGAGGAGTTGGTTTGCGCCCTGCAATGAAGGCAGCCGCCTGGACTCTTGGGATGGTTTTGATAACTCAAATCGGAGGCTTGGTCCAAACCGTTGTTGCCTCAAGAGCGGTAGTTGATAGAACCGAAGGAGTTGCCATCGCGTCCATTGCTGCGATGGCAATTGCCTGGTTGATTTTTATGCTGCCTCACTCTGTTGTGACCGTTTCGGTTGCAACTGCATATTTCACGAAGATGAGTGAACACGTTCAGCAAAAGCGAATTGATCTTATGAAAGTTGATTTGCGGTTAGCTTTGCGGGTAGTTGTTTTGGTAAACGTATTTTCAACAATTGCTCTTGTGTTACTTAGCTATCCGGTCGCCAGGGTTTTTGTCGGTGAATACGACTCAACGGTTGCCCTTGGAAATGTGTTGCTTGCCACCATGGTTGGCCTAATTCCATTTGGCATGGTGTTTATGTTCCAGAGAGCTTTTTATGCTCTGGAAGACACTAAGACACCCTTTGTATACACAACCATCCAAATAGTGATTCACATCATTGGCTCCATTGTGTTGTTTTTCGTAATGGACTCGCGTTTTCTGGTTATGTCCTTGGCGGCTCTAACGAGCGCAACGATTTCAATCCAGGCCCTAACTGCCTACCTCTTTTTGAGATCAAGGGTTGGCGCTATTGGTGCCCCTCCCAAGGGTCAGGCGCTCACCCTGAGAGTAATAGTTGCTGGCGTTGTGACAGCTTTAGTTGGTTATGCAATGCTCATGCTTTTGGGTGGAACCGGTCAATCCAGTCTGGCTCTTGGAACAATCGCTGGCGCGGTTGCGGTTATTGCCTCAGCGGGCTTTGTGATGCTGGCTGCTTACCTGGCTGTATTGAAGCTATTGAAGGTGCCCGAGATCGACATCGCCTTTAGCGGCATTGCTGGAATACTGCGTCGCTAAACTAGGTTCTTGTTCAAGGCCTACTAATTAGGTCTTCTTTGGGAGTAGTTCATGCGCGAAGTAATAATCATCGGTTCCGGCCCTGCCGGATACACAGCTGGAATCTACGCGGCTAGAGCAGGGCTCAAGCCGCTGCTAATCGCATCCAGCGTGGAAGCCGGTGGAGAGCTGATGAAGACCACCGAGGTGGAGAACTACCCTGGTTTCCCAGATGGACTTATGGGTCCAGATCTGATGATGAAATTCCAAGCTCAGGCAGAACACTTTGGAACAGAGGTGCTTCTTCAGGATGTTGTCGAAGTTGATCTCAAAGCCAATCCGAAAATCGTGAAACTTGGCAACGGTGAAAGCTTTGAAGCAAAGACCGTTATTTTGGCCACCGGTGCTGCTTACCGTGAATTGGGCCTGCCTAACGAGAAGGAGCTCTCAGGTCATGGAGTTAGCTGGTGTGCTACCTGCGATGGGTTCTTCTTTAGAGAAAAGACCATCGCTGTTGTTGGTGGTGGTGACTCCGCAATGGAGGAAGCTAACTTCCTTACAAGGTTCGCCTCCAAGGTCTATGTGATCCACCGCCGCAATGAGCTGAAGGCTTCGAAGATTATGCAGGATCGCGCTAAAGCAAACCCGAAGATTGAGTTCATCTGGAACTCTGGGGTCGAGCAGCTTCTAGGGGAAGGGAAACTAACCGGGGTCAAGCTCAAAGACACCGTTACTGGTGCCGAGAGTCAACTGGATTTGGATGGCCTCTTTATTGCAATTGGAAACGACCCTCGGGTTTGGCTGGTTGAGAACCAGCTTGAACTAACCGAGGACAAGTTCATCAAGGTTGATGGCAGAAGCTCAAAAACCAGCATTCCGGGTGTTTTTGCTTGTGGGGATGTAATTGACCCAACCTACCGTCAGGCAATTACCGCAGCTGGTTCTGGTTGTGTTGCGGCGCTTGACGCCGAGCATTTCATTTCCGCGCAGTAGATTTGTATTAGGAAAGTCAATTTAGGAGAAATCATGGGAGCCAAAAACGTAACCACAGCATCCTTCCAGGCGGATGTTCTTTCAAACCCGAAGCCAGTAATGGTTGATTTTTGGGCCGAGTGGTGCGGGCCTTGTCGAATGGTTTCACCGATTCTTGATGAGATTGCTGCTGAGTATTCAGACAAGATCGAAATCGTCAAAGTAAACGTTGACGAAGAGCCACAGCTAGCCATGCAGTTCGGTGTCACCTCAATTCCCCTCATGGGCGTTTTCCAAGGTGGCCAGCTAGTGAAGCAAATGGTTGGGGCAAAGCCTAAGCAGGCTATTGTTGCTGACCTTGCTGAATTCCTAGGCTAGATATTTGCGGGGGTATCCCCCGAGATTTTAAAAATAACAAGAACTAATTAATCTAGTTTTTTCTTGTATCCAATTTCATCCAGGATCCGGTTGAGATCTGCCACAGTTGCAAAGTCAATTACGAGCTGACCTTTTTTTCTTCCCAAGGAAATCTTCACTGTGGTGTTGAGCTTGTCCCCTAGGCCGTCGGCAATTTCTTTAAGTAGGTCTTGCCTTTTTCCTTGAATGATTTTTGGCTTCTTAGAATCGGGCTTATCGATTCCCACTATTTCTTCCAGGGAACGAACTGACAATCCTTCGTTGATTGTTTTGTTGGCAAAGTACTCCATGCGCGCTGGATCAGTTGCACCCAAGATTGCTCTGGCGTGACCTGCGGTCAAGACCCCGGATGCGACTTGTCGCTGCACACTAGCGGGCAACTTCAGAAGCCTTAGGGTGTTGGTGATTTGTGGTCTAGATCTTCCGATGCGCTCAGCAAGCTGCTCTTGAGTGATTCCAAAATCTTCAAGAAGTTGCGAGTAAGCACTGGCTTCTTCAAGTGGGTTTAGATCACTACGGTGAAGGTTTTCAAGCAGTGCATCACGCAGCATGTTTTCGTCTGCTGTTTCACGAATGACGGCTGGGATCTTTGTGAGTCCTGCTTGCTTGGATGCACGCAGTCTTCGCTCTCCCATGATCAGCTCATATGAGCCTTCGCTTTTTTCTCTCACAACAATTGGTTGTAAAACTCCGAGTTCACGAATTGAGTGAACCAATTCTGCAAAGGCCTCTGGTTCAAAAACAGAACGTGGCTGTTTTGGATTCGGGACAATTTTCTGAATATCCAAATGGCCAAAGCGTGCACCCGGGACTGGAACTAGATTGCCTTCTTTGGTTCCGCCAGCTGGAAAGAATATATCTACTGGGCGCTCGGTTGATTTATCCGATGTTGGAATTAGTGAACCGATGCCTCTTCCGAGGCCTCCCTTTTTTTCAGCCACGGGCTGCTCCTCTGTTTGCAATTTCGATTGCTGCTTCAAGATATGCAATTGCACCCGGCGAACTTCTGTCGTAGGAAATCACAGTCTTGCCATAGCTCGGTGCTTCAGAAACTCGAACCGATCTAGGAATGATGGTGGACAAAACTTGCGAAGGAAAATGTGTCTTCACTTCATCCGCAACTTGGGAAGCCAGTTTTGTTCTTGAGTCATACATGGTTAGCAAGATTGTCGAAAGTTCAAGTGAAGGGTTAAGGTGTTTCTTGATCATCTCGATGCTGCCAACTAGTTGGCTCAATCCTTCAAGTGCGTAGTACTCACACTGAATCGGAATCAAAACTTCTTTTGCCGCCACAAATGCATTCACGGTCAAAAGCCCAAGACTTGGTGGGCAGTCAATCAAAACAAAGTCTGGGGGAGAAACGGTGGTCTTCAAGTAGTTGTCGATTGCGGTGCGGAGCCTTTGCTCTCTGGCAACCAAGGAAACCAGCTCAATTTCGGCACCGGCGAGGTGAATGGTGGCCGGGACACAGGTTACCCCTGGGCTCTCGGTAGAAACCTGCACAACCTGCTCCAGAGGAACATCGTCAATTAGCACCTCGTAAATGCTCTTGATGTCTGCGTGGTGATCAATACCTAGGGCAGTTGACGCATTGCCTTGGGGGTCAAGATCCACAACCAAAACCCGCTGTCCTTTGGATGCCAGGGCAGAAGCAAGGTTCACTGTGGTGGTGGTTTTTCCCACACCGCCTTTTTGGTTGGAAACGGTGATAATTCTCGTAGTTAAAGGTTTATCCACAACTTGAGACCCAACGTTCTCTAATCGTCTGGAGTTTTCCACAAGCTCGCGAGCGAGCGGGGTGTCCGCGTATTCATTGAGGTCTGGGGCTAGATCATCTGGATGTTTCACGTGAAACCTCCGTAATCTCAGAGTTATCCACAATCCATCCGGTGGCCTGTGGAGAACTATCTTCCCTGCCGTTTGGGTAACCTAGGCCTGACACAACAGTCGGTTTTACTTCCGAAGTTGTTTCTGCAGGTTGCTCAGACATAGTTTTCTCCCATCAAGAATCTAGCGTAGTTTTGACTACTGATGTTGGCTCAGGCAAAAACTTTTCGCCACAAACTAATATTTCAAATCTCGAGATGCCTAGCTTTTTCTCTAGCTTCTTTGAGTTGGCGATTTCTTCGGCTGCTTTCGAGCCTTTTAGGGCAATTAGAGCACCTCCGGGCTTTAGGAGCGGAAGGCACATTTTCAGCAACTTATCCAAAGCTGCCACCGCCCTAGCGGTGACAATATCGAAGTCCTGTTCGGTAACATCCTCGGCTCTTGATCGAAGAACTCGGACATTTTTGAGTCCCAAATGCTCAACTACCTCTAGCATCCAGTTGGAGCGGCGCTCCATGGGCTCGATCAGCACGAATTGGGCATCTGGCCTGGCAATTGCCATCGGGATACCAGGAAGTCCTGCCCCAGAGCCGACGTCTGCTACCTTGTCGCCTGGTCGAACTAGCTCCGCTACCACAGCTGAATTCAGGATGTGCCGTGACCAAAGCTTGTCTAGCTCCCTTGGCCCTAGCAAGCCCAGTTCATCGCTGTCGCCTGCTAGGGTTTGAGCGAAGGATCTGGCTTGGTCAATCTGGTCGCCAAAGATGGCAACCGCGGCAGCCGGCTCGGCCTCGAAATGTTTCACGTGAAACTATTCGGGCTTGGAGATTACGATGTGACGATCGCGGCCTTCGCCTTCAGATTCTGAGTGCAAACCGGCTTCAGCAATCAAGTCGTGAGCCAGTTTTCTCTCGTAGGAGCTCATTGGCTTCAGGTGCTGAGGTTCGCCAGAGTCTTTGACCTTTGAGATGATCTTCTCAACGACTTTGGTGAGCTGGTCGATCTTGGCCTGTCTAGATCCACCGACGTCCAGAATCAGCCTTGAGTAGCTGCTGGTCTTTACCTGGACGGCCAAGCGGGTCAGTTCCTGGAGGGCCTCAACAGTGTCTGGGTGAGACACCAAAGCAAGGTTAGAATCCTTGCTCGCGGTGACCGCGAGGTAGGCTCTACCCTCTCTAACGTCGATATCGATATCACCATCCAAATCTGTTATGTCAAGTAACTCTTCTATGTAATCAGCGGCGATGTCGCCTTCTTCCTCGAGCTGCTTGACGGTGCGTTCTTTGCTCTCTTCA
>Ga0208592_1000045_pt1 | contig 35619 bp, 28 predicted proteins | sample LakMenE18May10ns_FD_150712 | JGI IMG/M metagenome (GOLD analysis project Ga0208592, IMG submission 150712) | Freshwater microbial communities from Lake Mendota, WI - 18MAY2010 deep hole epilimnion ns (SPAdes) | ecosystem: Environmental > Aquatic > Freshwater > Lentic | place: Lake Mendota...
ATTGCGATGTCCATTGTTGATCCTGTCGTCTCTGTCTATGAGGGGCCGGTCGGTGGTTCCGGCACGGCGCAGAGTACTTCGGCAAGACTCAGGGGGTTCGTGACACCGGGGGGTGTCGGGGGGAGTGCAGCACCATGGTCGATCTCTATAGTCCCGACACGTATGTCGATGGCGCGCCACACGCCGAATTTCAGCGACTGCGGCGAGAAGATCCAGTTCACTGGCAGGAGATTCCTGGGCAGGCGGGCTACTGGGCGGTGCTACGTCATGCTGATGTCGTTCACGTCTCCCGCAACCCCGTGCTGTTTTCTTGCGAGGCGGGAGGGGTCGTGCTTGAAGATCTTGATCCCGATCGTCTCGCTCGTATGCGCGACATGTTGCTTTCGATGGACCCTCCACGGCATATCGCGTATCGGAAGCCACTTTCGCCCGAGTTCGCACAGCGTGTGATTGCAGGAATGGCAGATCAGATCAGGGCGATCACGTCCGAGATCTTTGATCGCGTTGGTGAGACGCGGGAAGTCGAATTCGTTCATGACGTTGTGGGGCCTTTGCCGACTCAAGTCATCGGACGCCTCTTCGGGCTACCGGAAAAGGATTGGGAGTGGCTTCATCGGCTCGCGCAAATGAATACGAGTGGTCAGGATCCTGACTTGAACCCAGATGGCGATCTCAGTGAGGCGGGAAGCGCCGATTCTTCGATGCAGATGGCGATGTATGGGATGGCGTTTGCTGCGGAGAGACGGGAGATGGAACTACAAGGCGATCTTATGGACGTCATTTTAGGCCAAGAGTTCGATGGACGATTCCTCACCGATCCCGACATCGGCAGTTTGCTCGTTCAAATGATCACCGCTGGAAACGACACAACGGTATCGATGCTCGCGGGAGGCCTTTGGGCGCTTCTTGATCATCCGGATCAACTACAACTGCTACGGAGCGATCCAACGTTGATACCCGGCGCGGTGGAAGAAATTCTTCGTTGGTTCACTCCGTTGCACTACTTTCGTAGGACTGCAACTGATGATGTCGAACTCGGGGGCAAACAGATTTGCAAAGGCGACAAGGTGGCGATGTATTACTCCTCTGCCAATCGCGACGAAGACGTTTTTGCAGATGCGCAGCGTTTCGACATCACGAGATCCCCAAACCCTCAGCTCTCATTTGGGATCGGAGAACACTTTTGTCTCGGTGTTCATCTGGCTCGTCTGGAAGGTCGTGTTTTCTTTGAACAATTGCTTGCGAGGTTCTCGAAAATTGAACTCATCGGAGAGCCAGTACGAGTGAGATCCAATCTCAACAATGGGGTCAAAAAACTTCCTGTCCGATTGACGGTTTGAAGACACCGAGCCGAAGAAGAGATGAAAGACTCATTCACATGATGTTGTTCGTATGTAGAGATCGGCACGATGCCGCTGGCACCTGTTCCCCGGGTTCCGTTGTGGTCAATCCTTCGCGAGACGGCCGCTTCACAAAGGCTGGAGGACACCAATGAGCACCCATGATTTGGTTATCCGCAATGGCACCATCGTCGACGGCACCGGCCGTGCTCAATTCGTCGGAGATGTTGCCGTCACAGGCGGCCTGTTGACCCAAGTTGGCGGCACCGTTGTTGGCGAAGGCGAAGAAGAGATCGACGCGACCGGACTGCTCGTTACTCCTGGGTTCGTCGACATTCATACTCATTTCGACGGCCAAATTACGTGGGACGAAATCCTCGAGCCATCGGTTTCGCACGGAGTCACCACGATCGTGACCGGCAATTGTGGCGTCGGTTTCGCTCCGGTCGCCCCTGAGCGACGGGAGCAGCTCGTTCAGTTAATGGAGGGTGTCGAGGACATCCCGGGTATCGCCCTTACCGAAGGAATGTCCTGGGACTGGGTTACCTACCCCGATTATCTCGACGCACTCGACAAGAGGCAGTGGTCGATCGACGTAGCATCGCAAATCACTCATGGCGCATTGCGGGTATGGGTAATGGGCGACCGTGCCGTGGGCGATCACGTCGCTACAAGTGATGAAGCGGCACTAATGGCGTCGTTGGTGACCGAAGCGCTCGAGGCCGGAGCGCTTGGTTTCTCGTCCTCCCGTACGTATGCGCATCAGGCCCCGGACGGTTCGTATGTACCGGGGACTCATGCCACGACCGATGAGCTTTGGGCGATTGCCGAGGCGATGCATGCATTCGGTCAACCGGTATTTGAAGTTTCGCCGTTGGGTGTCGTCAGCTCCGACCCAGAGATGCTCATCAAGGAATTCGACTGGATGCGGCGAATGTCCGCAGAGTTCTCGATCCCGGTGCTGATGATCCTTAATCAGATTCCATCCAATATCGACCTCTACCGTGAGATCCTTGATCTTGCTCTTGAAGCTCGCGCGGAAGGTGCGCGTGTTATTCCTCAGGTGTCGGCCAAGAGTCAAGGTCTGCTCATCGGGTTGACTTCTTCGCACGCGTTCCTTCGCAAGCCCACATTTCAAAGGGTGCGTGAGGAATCAAACGCTGACCTCGATGTACTGGTCGCAAAACTTCGTGACTCAACTGTGAAAGCGGCGATTCTTTCCGAGGAAGATCTCCCGCCAAGCGGAGAGCTCTACGAGGGGATTTCACTCTTTGCTCAAAACGGGGCTTCGATCATCTTCCCGATGAGTGAACTCATCGACCAAGAGCCTGGCCATGAAGAGAGCATCGCTGGGCTCGCTGCAGCAGCCGGCGTGACCGAGATGGAAATGATGTACGACCGAATGCTTGATCGTGATGGTCGTGCACTCATGATGGCGGGCATCAACAATTACGCCAACGCGGGCCTTGACGGCGTGTACGACATGATCACCCACCCAGCATCTGTTCTCGGCGTTTCCGATGCCGGCGCGCATTGCAACCTCCTCGTCGATGCCTGCATGCCCACCATGGTTCTGACGCATTGGGTGCGAGACCGGTCACGCGGCCCTCGGCTTTCTCTCGAGGCAGCGGTCCGGATGCAGACGCTTGAAACCGCCACTGTTTATGGGCTGGGCGACCGAGGGTCGCTTGAAGTTGGCAAGCGTGCCGACCTCAACGTCATTGACTTCGAGAATCTTCACTTGTTGCATCCAGAACTCGTCCACGACCTACCCGCTGGCGGGCACCGGTTGATCCAGCGAGCCGCCGGCTACCGCTTTACCGTTGTGGCCGGTGTGATCACTCGAAAAGACGATCACGACACGGGGGCCCGTCCCGGCCGACTCGTCCGCGGTATGCGCTGACGGCATAACATCTCAACATCCCGTCACTCAAGGAGACTCCCGACATGACACTCGTTCACGCACACGCACCTGAAGCCGTTCACATCGGTGCCGAAGATATTCCGTGGGTCGAAATTGGTGATGGCAACAAGCTTCGCGTTCTGCAGGTCAAGATCGAAGAAGGTCTTTGGATCGTCGAGAACATCATGCAGAAGGGCTTCGAGGTTCAGACCCACAAGCACACTGGTCCAGTCTGGGGCTACACCGTTAGCGGCGGTTGGAAGTACAAGGAATACGACTACGTGAATCGAGCGGGTTCATTCCTTTACGAACCAGCCGGTTCGGTCCACACTCTCCAGTGCATCGAAGACAACACCCAGGTGTGGTTCCACATGTACGGATCCAATCTCAATCTCGATGCCGATGGAAACGTTGAATCGGTCACCGACGGAGCAACGTCGCTTGCCGGCTACTTCGCATTGTGCGAAATACAAGGCATTCCGCGTCCGAACGTTGTTGTGGGTTAACAACGCCTCACCCTTTTAGGTCAAAGGAATTCGTCGAGGAAGTCGACCATTGCGTCGAACGCTTTTTCGCGGCCGGGATCTCCATAGGCGCTGAAGTGGTGGCCATCAATCATGGTGAGGCGTTTCGGGCTTGATGCGCGCTCATAGGTGTCGAGCGCAACAGCAGTTGACGCAACTTCATCGTTTGTGGCGACAACCATGAGAAGAGCAGTTCCATTAAGTGATGGCGAACAGGCTCCAGGATCGAACGGGGGTGTGGTCGTCATGACCATCGTTACGGAGTTGACCCAACCATTTTGAGGTCCGTGGGCGAGGAACCACTCCGAGGATTCTGGGTGGGGCAGAACAGCAGCCTCGATTCCTGAATCGAGAACGACCGCCATTGGTCCGATTTCACGGAGTCCGACATCGAGAGTTGCGTTATCAAATGCGACGCGCATTGCGATGAATCGTTGCTCGGCGTGTGTGGGATTCGCGATGAGGTCTCCCATCCCAGCAAATGGAGCATTGGCGATGACTGCTTTGATGTCGGGATGAAGAGCGCCAAGAACAATTGCTTCTCCGCCACTGAAGCTTGAGCCCCAAAGAGCAACGCGATCAGGATGCACTTCAGGCTGAGAGCGGAGTTGCTCGACGACTTCCCACATATCGTGAGTTTGCACCCAAGGGTTCACCACATTGCGCGGCACTCCGGAAGACTCGCCAAGTCCGCGATGGTCATAGAGATACACGGCGTAGCCAGCCGCTGCGAACTGCTCAGCAAACCACGGCAGTCCCATTGCGCGAGTTGCGGAGAACCCGTGACTCATGACGACGGTGGGGGCAGATCGTGAATCTGTATCTGGGAGATAGAGGTCGCCCACGAGAACGGTGCCATCCTCCAGGGTGAGCGGAAGTGGTCGGGGAGCAGGAGCCATAGATGCGATGCTAGGAAGGAACGAGGCACCGTGCCGCCATTGTGGCGAAACACTGCTGGGGGAGTGAGGCATCACCGTGGGTCATCCATTTCGCGATGTGGCGATCGTTGGCGTGTACAACACCAAACAAGCCCGCGTACTTGAAGGTCACGACTCGCAGTCCATTGCGCTTGAAGCGGCTCTCGGAGCGATCGCCGATGCAGGGTTAGAACCTAGGGACATCGACGGCGTCGTTGGCGGTATCGCCAGCAACTTCCTCTATCAGAGCCGCATCGGGCCAGCTTGGCGTTCGATGTCCCCGCTCGGAATCCCTGCCGTTATCGAAGGAGCAATGGCGATCGCGTGTGGCCTGGCCAACAACGTGTTGATCGCGACTGGTGAGGCAGGCAGTTACAGGCAACATGCATCGACTGCTCCGTGGACGCGTCCAACGAACGAATTCGTGGCTGCATATGGCATGTTCACTGCTGCAGAGTTTGCACTTATGGCGCGTCGGCACATGCACATGTACGGAACAACGCCCGAATCAATGGCGCATGTAGCGGCGACGATTCGCAATAACGGGCACGTGAACCCAGATGCGGTGTATTTCGGTCGCGGACCATTCACTGCTGCAGATGTTCTCGAAAGCCGAATGGTCGCAGACCCGTTTCATCTTCTCGATTGCGCGATGACCTCAGAGGGCGGCACCGCAATGGTTCTCACTAGGGCTGATCGAACTGAGGACACAGCAAAGATGCCTGTGTACCTGCTCGGTGGTGGCACAGATCACTATGGGCCTTCCTATCAACATCCTCCAGTCTGGGATCTCGGAGGAGTCCGGCGACCAGACCTCATCGCAGGCCACGTCGGTCGAAGGGCCGCCGAAGAAGCATTCGCCGGAGCTGGGCTCGGCCCGTCAGATGTCGATGTCTGTGAGTTCTACGACCCGTTCTCCTTTGAACTGATTCGCCAATTCGAAGCGTTTGGCTTCTGTGCCGAAGGTGAAGGCGGGGACTATGTGATGTCCGGCGTCATCGAACATGGTGGTCGTCACCCCATAACGACAGATGGCGGAACGATGTCGTTCAGCCACGGCGGAGCATCAGTGCAGCTTTTTCAGCGAGTGATCCGGGGTGTTCAGCAGTTACGCGGTGAATGCATTTCTTCGCAGGTTCACGATGCTGAAGTGGCGATGTGTACCGGCGGCGGCTCGGGCGCACTCTTTACCGACGTACTGCTCCTAGGAAAGGAACGACCATGAGTCTGCTGTCACCTCAGTCAGGCGAGATCCCTCTTCCTCAGCCCGGTCCAATTTCGGAGCCGTATTGGCAAGGCTGTCGAGAGGGCGTGCTGCGTTTCCAGCGTTGCATCGACTGTCGCGCTGCCACTCATACGCCAGCGCTTCTTTGTGCAGCATGCTCCTCGAGGTCTCTTGAATGGGTCGAGAGTTCGGGCAAGGGCGAGATCTACAGTTGGACCCGCGTATGGCGTCCTGTGACACCGGCGTTTGTAACTCCGTATGTGCCAATCATCGTCGCAATGGAAGAGGGTTGGTTCATCCTCTCCAATCTCGTCGGCTGTGAAGACGACGCAGTCGCCATCGGCCTCCGAGTTGAGGTGGTCTTCCACAGCAGTGGAGGGGCTGACGACATCGTCCTTCCGTACTTCCAGTTAGTGCCGTAGCCGTCAAAATCGTTCTGACAGTGGCGGAAATCGCCGTTCCCATTCACGTTGAGCCAGATCATCAGAGCCCGGGCTTCTAACGCGCCTAGTTTCAACCTCCGTGGGTGACCAAGAAGAACTGAACAGCCAGGACGATCTCGAAGCGCAGTTGCAGACTGTTCGATTGGGCCTGACCCGATTGCAGCGGCTGCTCTCAAGCCGACGGGTGCACGCCGGCATGGCCGGTGCCGCTCGCGTCGTTCTTCCGCAGCAGGCGATGAATGTCTTGCGTGCTTTGGGCGATCGTGATCCGCTACCGGTCGGCGATTTAGCCCGAGCTGCTCGAATGGATACTGGCGCAGTAAGCCGTCAGGTTCGTGTGCTTGAAGAAGAGGGACTTGTTGAACGTCACTCGAGCCCACAACACGGAAGCATCGTGCTTGTCGTCGCTACTGAAGAGGGTAGGGCGATGGCTCAGAGATTTGAACGAGTCCGAAGTGCGCAGCTTTCGCGAGCACTCATCGAATGGACCCCCGAAGAGCGTGCTCAACTTGGTGCGTTGATGGTGAGACTCGTCGACGATCTTCAAGCAACGCCGTATCTGCAGACAGATGGCGATTGAACGAAGGCTTTGCTTAGTCGGGGATGACGACGGCGCGCCCGCGCAGTTCGCCGCGCTCCATCTTCTCGTAGGCCTCGGCCACCTGATCGAGCGGAAAAATGTCAGCGTCGACTCGCAATTTTCCGCTCTCAGCGAGAGCGATTACCTCGAGTGTGTCCGAGATTGTTGGCGCTTGAAACGAAAAAACTTCACCGTCGCGCGGGAGCTTGTCGAACATGGTCCCGCGCAATGATCCATTCCCCGCTCCGACGAGCGCGTACGCGCCCGCTTTGCCGGTGCTCTGTAGTCCGTGCGTGATTGTCTGATCGATGCCCACAAAATCAAAGACTGCGTTTGCGCCTCCGCCCAGAAGACGGTGGAGTTCTGTCGTTGTGTCGTCATTGACTCCCTCAAGCACATCGTGAGCTCCGAGTTCGGTGGCATAGGCCAACCGATCGAGTGAGACATCGACTGCGACTACTCGAGCACTTGTGAGAGCTAGGAGGTGCTGAATGGCATAGGCGCCAAGCCCGCCTGCACCAATGACGACAGCCGTGCCGCCCGGGGGGATTCTCGGAAGAGTCCGCTTCACTGCGTGGTAGGAGGTCGCGCCAGCATCGGTGAGCGGTCCGGCGACGACGGGGTCAAGAGTGTTGAGTTTCACCAGTTCACGCGTGGTGGCGACCAGTACATAACGAGCAAGGCCGCCGTCGATGCCGTATCCGCGACCAACGATTGAGTCGTCGCAGTTGTTGTCCTGACCGCGAGCGCACCAGATGCAATGGCCGCAGGAATGGGGGCTCACCACCGCAACAGCATCACCAACCTCAAAGCCGGATGCGCCAGCGCCAAGAGCAGCGACATGGCCCCCGACCTCGTGACCAAGGGTGAAGGGAACCCGCCATCCGAGGGGCTCCATAAATGCTGCAGGGGCGAGCGCCATGCCGACATCGGAATGGCAGAGTCCGTTGCCAGCCACTTCGACAAGGATTTCTCCGGGCCCAGGGACCGGGATGGGCGCTTCGGTCAATTCAGGAGGATGCTCCCACTCGACGATGCGGTACGCCTTCATCATTTCCGTCATGGGCTCATGATGACATGGTCAGAGAAATCACGCCCGGTGGCCATGGGGGCGGCGTGGACGGGGCAAGATGTGTCGTCCGTAACGAGGAGGAATCCGTGGCTGAAGTGACATCGATCGAAAAGGCATCCACGATGTGGGAGTTGGTTGAGGCTCGCGCCGCTGCGACCCCCGATGTCGTTGCTCTCATTGAAGATGACCGCGAGATCACGTTCAAAGAGCTCCGCGATATCTCCGAACGAGTTGCTGCCGGCTTCCACGAATTCGGTATGCGCCACGGTTCTCGCGTCACCTGGCAGTTGCCGACTCGTATTGAGACGGTCATTACCTCTCTTGCGCTCGCGCGTATTGGCGCAGTGCAGAACCCGATCATCCCGATTTACCGCGACCGCGAAGTCGGATTTGTTCTTCAGCAGACCGACGCGGAGTATTTCCTGATTCCAGGTGATTGGAACGGGTTCGATTTCAATGCGATGGCCGGACGCATCATGGACGATCTCGGTATCGAGCCGACCGTGATGATCGCCTATGACCAGTTGCCACAGGCTGAGCCGTACACGCTTCCTCCGGCTCCGACCAGCGGCGATGAAGTCCGCTGGATCTATTACACATCGGGAACAACCTCTGCGCCCAAGGGTGTTCGCCACACCGACGGCACGCTGATGGCCGGCGGCCTCGGCCTCGCGAACGCAGCCGCGCTTACTGCCGATGACATCGGGTCGATTGCCTTCCCATATGCCCACATCGCCGGACCCGACTATCTGATGATGCTCCTGTACCGCGGTTGCGGTGCAGTTCTCATCGAGGTGTTCTCCTTGGACGTTGCTGTCGAATTGTTTGCTCGCAAAGGAGCAACAATGGCCGGCGGCGGTCCCGCCTTTTACCAGATGTATTTGGCGAAGCAACGAACGCAGCCCGGCGAGAAAATCATTCCTTCGCTTCGGTTGCTCTCTGGCGGCGGCGCACCGAAGCCGCCTGAGATGTACGTCGAGGTGATGGCCGAAATGGGTATCCCGATCTGTCACGGCTATGGAATGACGGAATGTCCGATGATCTCTCAAAGCGGTCCGGGCGACACCGAAGCGCAACTCATGTACACCGATGGCAAGCCGGTAACGGCTTGTGAGATACGAATCGTGACTCTCGAAGGCCCTGTCGCTGAACAAGGCCAAGACGGCGAAGTCCGATTGAAAGGGCCAATGGTCTTTAAGGGCTACACCGATCCATCTCTGGACGCCGATGCTTTCGACGACGAGGGATGGTTCCGCACTGGTGACGTCGGCCATCTCGATGCTGATGGCCATGTGGTCCTCACTGGCCGTCTCAAGGACGTCATCATTCGCAAAGGCGAGAACATCTCGGCGAAAGAAATTGAAGACCTTCTGTACCAGCACCCAAAGGTTGGCGATGTAGCGGTGATCGGACTACCCGACAAGGAGCGCGGTGAGCGTGTGTGTGCTGTCGTTGAGCGCGCAACCGGAACCGACGATCTTGAATTTGGTGAAATGGTGTCGTTCTTGAAAGGCGCTGATCTCATGGTGCAGAAGATCCCGGAACAACTTGAGGTTGTCGACGAACTTCCCCGCAACCAAACGCTTCGCAAGGTTCTGAAGCAGGACTTACGTGACACGTATCGGGACAAGCCCTGGAGCCCTGCACCGCGTTCGTGAATCGGCTCAGATGAGCGGGCGGTACACGCCCAGGACCCCGTTGCGTACCCACGCAGGTAATGGTTCTTCAGTCAACTGGCCGCCACTGGCGTGGATGATTGATCCGTTCCCCAATGAGAGCGCAACGTGCCCATCCATTAACAGCACGTCGCCAGCAAGATCGCTTTCTTGAACGTATTCGTCACCCACCTTGAATTGACCGAAGCCTTCGTCAAGCAACATGGCATACGTCGTGGTGGGAATCGCGATCCCGATGCTTGCGAAGGCAGTACTCAGATAACCTGAGCAGTCAAAGAAACCTTTACCGAATCGGTTTGTTCCCGGTGGGCATTCGGGATCTTCAGGTCGAATATCTGCGCCTAGGCACTGTGAATAGGGCGTGCCGAGTCGTAATTGTGACCATGCGATGAGTGTTGCTCTCGCAGATTCAACAGACTCGCTATCGAACTGCGATGTCTTCAGATATTCCAATGCTGACGTGACTCGCGGGTCGATTGGAATTGTTCCCAATCCGATGTCGGTGGTTTGAGCGATCTGACGCGCTGATCCGAGAATGGCTTCGGTGAGCGAAGCATTTTTGGTGAACGCGTTGAGGGCTCGGTGGACTCCCTCGTTCGATGTGAGCTCTTTGCTAGCCGAACAAAGTACGCGGCCGGCAACTATGGCAGAGGAGTAGAGCCATTCGGGTGAGGATTCGATGACTCCGACAGGAACGAACTCGAGCCATCGAGCCGGGAGGATCTGTAGGGGCCCCACCCGGGAATCAACCACGGCCGATAGATCGATTTGACCCCCATCAGTATCTGCACTTGGTGTTCCAATGAGCCCGATCAATAGATCGGAGGTGAGTCCGCCAGTCTGCAGTTGTGATCCTGCGGCCCGGCCATGGTTGCTCATGATCCTGCCAATTCCGACAAGGAGTGCAGCGGGAACCTCGCAGCGCGCGTCTGTTTCTTTCAACGTTGATGATGCTCGCCGGTAGGCGCTGAGCGCGGCGCCAGGAAGAGTCGGGGCCACCTCTTTGAGCAGTTGATCAAGATTTCCGAGCGGTTCTTCCGCTAATTGCTCCAACGTTGTGACCCGAGCCTGGGCTCGACCTTCGGTACTTGCAGCCTTGCGGGCTACATCAACAGCTGCGTCCAACTGTTTTTGGGCGTCGCGTACATCTCGTTCGTCTGAACGAAGTCGAGACGAGGCGAGCGCAACTCCGCGTTGTGACCCTGCTTCCGCGTCGCTGCCGCGGCCACCTCGATCCATGTAGGCGTAGACGGCAAGCGCAGCGAATCGGGACCGGTTCTCATCGAGGCGCTGACGAGCAGCTTCGAGTGACGCTGAAGCGGACGAGACCCGTTCGACTGTCTCGAGGTGGTCTTTCTGGCTGCCGTGGAACTCGCCGATAGCCTCGACAAGAGGCGTTAAACGGTTCTCATACGCGCCAAGCGCCTCCTCAACCTCGTCCGTGGTTGCGGACGAAGCTGGCATCTGGCGCGTCGCCACGACGGTTGAGGACAATGCCAGGAAGAGGAGAACTGCAGAGAGGCGTTTCAAGGTGATCATCATCTGCGTAGGGGATGTTGCGCTCAGAAACTGACCATAGAAACGCCAGATGGACTATGCCTTGCGTGAAGGCGAACCCAAAGGAAACCTCAGATTGCGAGCAGTAGTCAGCGAAGTGTTACCGGGCGGCTTTTGATGACCTCTTCAAAGAAGTCGTTGCCCTTGTCGTCGACCACGACGAACGCTGGAAAGTCTTCGACCTCGATCTTCCAGACCGCTTCCATTCCGAGTTCGGGATATTCGAGGACCTCAACCGATTTAATGCAGTCTTGAGCCAGGCGAGCAGCGGGCCCGCCGATAGAGCCGAGGTAGAAACCGCCATGGCGGTTACACGCATCAGTTACGGCCTTCGAACGATTGCCCTTCGCCAACATGACGAAGCTGCCGCCGTTCTCTTGGAAGAGGTCGACATAGGAATCCATCCGGCCAGCTGTGGTGGGACCAAATGAGCCAGAGGCATAACCCTCGGGCGTCTTCGCCGGTCCGGCGTAGTACACGCAGTGATCTTTCAGGTACTGCGGTAGTCCTTCGCCAGCGTCAATGCGTTCCTTCAACTTCGCGTGGGCAATGTCGCGAGCTACGACCATGGGGCCACTGAGGCTCAGTCGAGTCTTGATCGGGAGTTTGGAGAGCGTCTCGCGAATCTCAGACATGGGACGATTCAAATCAATGGCAACAACATCACCACCAAGAATGGTGTCGGTTACCTCGGGTAGGAATTGAGCGGGATCATGCTCAAGTTGCTCAAGGAAGATCCCGTCTGCAGTGATCTTTCCGAGAGCCTGACGATCAGCAGCACACGAAACCGCGATGGCAACGGGACAAGATGCGCCGTGGCGGGGGAGTCGAACAACGCGAACGTCGTGGCAGAAGTATTTGCCGCCGAACTGTGCTCCGATGCCTGACTGTTGCGACACCTTCAAGAACTCGGCTTCGAGTTCGAGATCTCGGAAGCCTTGGCCGAACTCGTTTCCTTCGAACGGAAGGGCGTCGAGATATTTCGACGACGCCATCTTTGCGGTCTTGAGCGCGAATTCAGCTGAAGTTCCGCCGACAACGACGGCCAGGTGATACGGGGGACAGGCCGATGTGCCGAGCAGATCCATCTTTTCCGCAATGAACTGCAGCATCGAAGCGGGATTAAGGACGGCCTTTGTTTCTTGGAAGAGATAACTCTTGTTGGCGGAGCCGCCGCCTTTGGCCATAAAGAAAAACTTGTAGACATCGCCGTCGACTGCACTGATTTCGATTTCGGCGGGAAGGTTGGTGCCGGTGTTGACCTCGCGATACATGTCGAGAGGCGCCATTTGCGAGTAGCGAAGGTTGTCAGTTCTATATGTGTCGTAGACGCCGCGTGAGATGGCAACCTCGTCATTGCCGGAGGTGAGGACGAATTGGCCTCGCTTTGCCTTGATGATCGCGGTGCCGGTGTCCTGGCAACCGGGAAGAATTCCGCCAGCGGCGATGTTGGCGTTGCGAAGCAGGTCAAGGGCGACGAATCGGTCGTTCCCGGATGCTTCAGGATCATCGAGGATTTGCGCGAGCTGACGTAGGTGCGGAGTGCGTAGATAGTGAGCGATCTCAAACATGGCGGCCGACGTCAGTGTCGTGATTGCCTCAGGTGAAACGCGCAGAAACTGTCCCACCGATGTCTCGACTGTTTCGACTCCATCGGTTGTGAGTAGTCGGTAGTCGGTGGTGTCGGGTCCGAGGGGTAGAAGGTCTTGATGCACGAATTCAGCCATGTACGTACGGTACCCGCACCGGCAACCTTTGCTGAGACCCTCGGCTACGGTTTACTCAGCACTTACGGAGGCAACTGTGAACGCAATCGTTATTTACGAGAGTCTGACTGGGAATACGAAGAAGGCCGCTGGGCACATCGTCGATGAGCTCATCGCCAACGGTATTTCTGCAGTCGCCTGTCCGACTACTGATGTCGACTACCAAGCGTTAGCAAACGCAGATCTCGTGATCGTGGGCAGTTGGACCGATGGTCTGTTCTTGTTTGGTCAGAAGCCAGCTAATGCAGGGCGTCTTTCGCAGATCCCATTCCTCGCCGGCAAGCAGGCTGCGGTCTTTTGCACCTACGCACTCGAAACTGGAAAGACGCTGGAAAAGCTTGAAGCGATCATTTCCGATCGTGGTGCCGAGGTCGTCGGCGGAATGGCAATTCGTCGCAATAAACTTCAGGAAGGCAGTGCGGAGTTCGTTGCGCGATTGCTCGGAGTCGTCACCGTCTGATTGTTGTCATTCGAGTCGTTGGTGCCTGATGGTCGGATCGGCGTGAAGCACACGGCTCCGATCAACATGAGAGTGCGAACGGTTGACATCCAAGGGTTGTCCCCATGGCCGCCGGGGTCAACGAGGACAAACCACGCGACCACGCAATATGTTTTTGCTTTGTTACTCGTTGCTTGAATCCAGAACGCGACGAGAGCTACGAGCAGAAAACCAAGGTGATGAGTCCACGAAATTGGACTCACAATTGCCGACGCGCATCCGACTATTGCGGCAACTGCGAGGAAATCGTTTGCCCGAGACGCACGCACCGATCGGATCAGTGCGAGGCCGAGGACCACCCCGAGCACTAGAACCCAGACGCCGGTTCGGAGAGATCCCGGCTGTAGAACTCGAGCGATCACGCTGAGGGCGGAGTTGTTTCGACTATCGCTTACCGATCCAACCCGGTCGGACTCCCAGAGCAGTTCTGTCCAGTAGGTCACCGAATCTGCGGAAGCGAGAGCCCACCCGAGGGCAGTTGCGGCTACTAGCGCGCCAATTGCACGGGTGGCCGGTAGCCAGCGCCTTGAGGCAGCGAGCCAAAGAATGAAGAGCCCGGGCACAAGTTTGACGGCAGTAGCGATCCCGATACCGATCCCTGACCATCTTGAAGATCGACGCATTGCATCAAGATCGACCAGGACGAGAAGCCACAAAATGAGATTGATCTGACCTTGTCGAAGCGTCAGCCACACCGGGATTGTCACTGTTGCGGCGGCGAATGCCCATGAACTCCACTCGAAGCGTTTGGCGGGATCAATCCGGGCAAGGCCTGCCACAGACCAAGCACATCCAAAGAGGGCCGCAAGATTCAACGCAGTGAAGAGGACCTCTCGGCCGTCGGCGGTGAGCGGAGTGAGCGAGGTGAAAAGCAGTGGTCCAATAGGCGGGTAGGTGGCGGAAAGGTTGAACGTGGGGTCCCGGTAGTCATAGAGAGAGCCGCCATCGGCCCAAGCCCGGGCAGAATTTGTATAAATCTGAAGATCAAGAAGCCCGTTCGGTGGGCCGGACTTCCACGCCTGCCAAAGAGCAATGCCGACAGCCACTGAAAGAGCAACGATGGCCAGCCACCGGCCGCGGATTCGACAGACCAAGGCTAGGGCGATGATTCCCGCAACCGTGGCCAGCGGAGTGGTCCAAGGATTGATGAGTTCAAAGAGCCAATTGGGCACGCTGGGACGCTAGCGGAGAGGCGCTTTCGTGAGAGGCGACACGCGCAACCACCTGCACCTTCTAGGAGATCATGGCTGCCAAGTTCCACAGGACAACTACAAGTTCCACAGGACAACTATTTTAGTAGAGTACGACGCGCTACCCATGCTGCGGGAGTTGCGGCGGCAACTACAATCGCTTTGGCTATGCCGAGTTGCCACCATCCGGACCATGACCCGAAAGCAATGCGAACAAAAAGAGCAGAGTCGAGGAATCCTCCAGCCACTCCGGAAATCAGCACGGCTAACGCAAACCGGTTACGGTCGGCCAAGGGTGTGAAAATGAAACTGTCGACCGATTCGCTCACTGCGAATGCCATTCCTGACGCTACGGCTAATGCGGGTGACGCGATCCACCATGAAACGATTGTTCCGATCGCGATGCCAGTCCATGCCCATTTCTTTCCGATTGTGATCTGAGCAAGATCACGCAGAACGAAAGAGAATGCCACGACCCACAGGGCCGACGGTAAGGGTCCAAGAATCGGTGCATTCCACATTCCGTTTTGTGTCAGCCACCAGTTAGCAAAAGGAATCGATCCTAAGAAACCGAGTAAAGAAACGGTTCCCACGAGACGCTTATTCATCGTCCTTTCACCTTGTACGCTGATCTTGCTCATATCCCGAACCTACTCAATCAGAGAACCCCTCCTTCACCGTGAGGGCGCAAGTACGGTGAAGCTATGTCTTCAGAGGATGTCGTCGTCGCTGGTGCCCCGCTTGAACTTGGCCCACTCATGCACACAGGCGGTGAACTCATGACGCGAGCAGAGCGGCGTCAGCTCGGACGCGAACGGCGCAAGGTCGCGCAGCGTTCGTCCCATTCGGGTTGGGTGGCCCCAGAGACTCGCCGGGACCCGTTTGCGGTTCTAGAGGATCAGAACCGTCGGCGATTCCCGGACCTCGTTCCTCTGCGCTGGGGACGCATGGTGGCCTCTCCGTTCACCTTCTATAGAGGCGCTGCCGCAGTTATGGCAGCTGATCTTGCTGGTACTCCGAGCTCGGGACTTGATGTCCAGGCGTGCGGAGATGCACATCTGCAGAACTTTGGACTTTTCGCTTCTCCCGAACGCAACCTGCTTTTCGACTTAAACGACTTCGATGAGACGCTGCCGGGTCCATGGGAATGGGACGTGAAGCGTCTCGCCGCAAGCGTTGAACTTGCCGCGCGCGACAATGGTTTCTCAAGAGAGCAAGCGGAAGCAGCCACGTTAGAAAGTGTGGCGTCATACCGCTCGTGGATGGCGGTGCTCGCCGACCAAACGCAGCTCGATGTCTGGTATGCGAAAGTCGATGTTGACGAGATTCTCCCGATGTTGCCAACTGAAGCGCAGAAGGGATCAGCGAAACTCGTTGAGCGGGCACGGCGCCACAACACTCTTCAGGCGTTGGACAAGTTGACCCACGTGGTTGATGGGCGCCGGGTCATAGTGGACAATCCACCACTCGTGGAACACCTACCTGACGTCACGACCTATCACGCTGTCCACACGGTGCTGGATCGCTACAAGGAAACACTCCAAGAGGACAAGAGGCTTCTACTCGAACGGTTCGAGATCATCGACATCGCTCGCAAGGTTGTAGGAGTCGGAAGTGTCGGCACCCATTGCTGGATTGCGCTGTGTACTGCCGATCGGGAAGACGATGATCCGCTGTTTTTGCAGATTAAGGAAGCGAACCGTTCTGTTCTCGAACCATGGATTGGCGCGAGCAAGTACTCCACCCATGGAGAACGCGTCGTCGTTGGCCAGAGACTCCTGCAGGCTGCAAGCGACATGTTCCTGGGGTGGACAAAGTTTCGCGAACGTCACTATTACATCCGCCAGCTTCGCGACATGAAGGGTTCAGCGGTCGTCTCCTCAATGACACCTGCGGTCCTTTCGAGCTACGCCGGCGTCTGTGGTCGAACTCTGGCACGTGCCCACGCGCGTACCGGAGATCCGATAGCAATCAGTGCCTATCTGGGCGAAGGCGACACGTTCGATAAAGCCATCGCCTCGTTCTCGAAGGACTATGCCGATCAAACCGAAAGAGATCATGCGGTACTCCGCGCCGCCATCGATTCGGGCAAAATCCAAGCAATTGAAGGCCGCTAAAGAGTTGCGCTAACTCGGGTGTGGAGATTGCAGGTCGGCGAGAACTGCTGCCGCTGCTCGACGCCCGGAGAACAGTGCGCCTTGGATCGAAGCGGTATCGCGGTGGTCTCCGCAGACGTATCGGCCTGCTCCTATGCGCACGGAACGGCGTGGGTCGAGCGGAGGGAGTTGCAGTGGTTGCCCATGAGGGATGACGTCGACGCGGATGGTTTCCCATGTGTGAGAGTCGCGATGCCACGCAGCGAGTTGCTTGCGGACCTCTACCTCGAGTTGTGGATCGAGTGCAGAGGACCCGGGAATAGCGGCGACACAGAGAGTCTTTCCCGGAGGGGCGTAGCTCGGAGCAACGTCGCTCAGTACAGCGAGATTCTTCATCGGACCCGATTGAGCGCCATCGAGCAGGATGTGCCGGTTGTGTATCGGCGACGCAGTTGAGTCGAACCATATGGCGGCGACAGGACGTGATCCGGGGTCGGGGAGTCCGAGGAGTTTGGAAGCGGTGGGACCTTGCGTCGCAACCACGACTGCCTTCGCGGTGAGTTCTTCGCCGCTTTCAAGTATCACCGTCCGGTCCGTGATCTTTCGCACCACGGCGTTGCATCGAACGGAGTCGCTGTGGAGGCCTGACAACATTTCCCTCGATAATGCGCCCATGCCATCGGCGGGCACGGCGCTTTCGCCGACCGCAAGCATGCGGAGGATGACTTCGAACCTGCGAGAGGAAACTTCCAGATCGGGATCGAGTTGAATCCCGGCGAAGAGAGGTCGAAAGAATCTCTCGATAATGCGAGTGGAAAATCCGAGGCTCTGCAACTTTGCCCGTGTCGATGAATCGCGACGTCGCAGAAGATCCGGTACGGAGCCACGGCGGACCGACGCGATCAATTTGAGAAGACGCAACTTGTCAGGGATTGAACCGATCGGCGCGAAAACTGTTGAAGGGAGATCACGCGGGCTTCGAAGTGGATCTCCAACAGTGCAGAAATTTCGCCCAGTCCAAATTGTGGCTCCGGGTTGAAACTTTCGTAGGTCGAACTGATCAAGGTTGAACCAGCGATACAACTCTGGATAGGCAGTGAGCAGAATCTGAAAGCCACGATCAAGGATGAAGCCGTCGACGTGGTCGGAACGAACTCGGCCGCCCACTTCGTCTGAGGCCTCAAGGATTTGAACGCCAATACCGGCGGCAGTCAAGGTGCGGGCACAGGCCAATCCAGCCAGGCCAGCTCCAATGATTACAACATCTTTGTTCACGCGTTTGAGGATACCGACTGCGAACTGTCGTTCCGTTGATCGCAGGCGACCACAGCAACGAATGCAATGGTTCTACTCTTTCCTCATGCGATGCTCTGGACCACGTCCCCATGGCTGAACGGGATGATTCGGGCCGAAAGATTCTCGGCAAATCATCGTCAGGAAATTCTCCGGTTGTTCGTTCGACGAACGGTGTGCCGGCGCGTCGCGTGCTGGGCCAAAGCACGACAGGAGCAGTCGCTTCCGAACAGAACTCCGTGGCTGAGGGCCTCGGGAGGGGCCGAACCGGGGGAACCTTCCTTGTAGATAGCGAGCGCCGCAAGCGAAGGCCGAGGATCAAGACACTCGTTCTCATCGTGATTGGTTTGTTGGTTCTGGTGCCCGTTGGATCCTTTGCTTTCGGTTGGTTGCAGTTTTCGAAGATCCCCACTGTCAACGTTTCGGCTGTGTTATCGCCGCGTGGGTCTCGAACAGGAACCAACTACCTCATCGTTGGTACCGACTCACGTGCTGGTATCGATGCCAATGATCCCAACTCGGGGGCTTTTCTGTCCGGGGAGGTTTCAGGTTCGCGCACGGACACGATCATGGTTCTCCACGTTGCTGGTCCAACGACACAGTTGACATCAATACCTCGTGACCTTTGGGTGACTGATCCAGCGACCGGTGAGAAAGGTCGCATCAATTCAACCTTCGCCTCGGGTCCGTCGAACCTGATTTTGGCTGTCGAAGCGCTTGGGATTCCCGTGGATCAGTATCTCGAAATTAATTTTGTGAGCTTTGGGCGACTTGTCGATGCAGTCGGAGGGATCACGATCGACTTCCCGTACCCGGCCGTTGACAATCAATCAGGGCTCTCCATTGCGAACGCTGGACCTAATCTGCTCAACGGTACCGAGGCGCTGGCCTACGTTCGCAGTCGGTATTACACCGAGTTGGTCAATGGAAAGCCGCGTGTCGATGGCACCGCCGATATCGGGCGCACCGACCGTCAGCGAGTTTTCCTCACTTCTCTTCTGCGTGAGGTTGCCGGAGAGCGCAATCCGTTCCGACTGTTTACTCTTCCTGGTTCCCTCGGCGCCGGCATGAAGCGCGGGTCGACGTTCTCGTACTTCGATGCGATTGGGCTGGCACGCGTGATGAAAGACGCGTCTCCGGAAACAGTTGTGATCCCGGTGACGCCACGCCGAACATCTGGCGGGGCCGACGTCTTAGATCTGCAATCCGAAGCACGGAACGTGATTAATGGACTTGCAGCGTAAGAGGGTTCCCGGCACCTCAGTAGGGAGACGCGAGGTGCTCAACAAGGGATTCGAGAACCGGTTGAATCGACGGCGTCGGCTCGGCCTCGATGGATTCCATTTCACAGAAAACATCCGTGCCATAGGCTCGACCCTGAAGCGTCATAAGTACAGAGCATGAAGGGCCGCCTTCAAATCGGACGATGACTTCGAGGAGTCCGAGGTGGCGGTCGACATGTCCTATGCCCCCAAGCGTCGAAGCGGCATTGAGGAGGCGCTGGTAGGCCTCGTCTGGTGGTGCCTCAATCCAAATGGTGTCGCCATCGTGAGCAGAGACGAGTGGCGGTGGCGCCGAAGGTGACATCGACGGTGCATGAGGGTCCGCTGGGTGTGTCGATTGTGGAACAAGGCCTTCAGGTGATGTCTGGATCGATGCGAGAACAACTGAGTAGGCCTGAGTCAGTAGAGAAGGGTCGATGCTGGTAGTCGCTTCGCTCGCGCGTAAAGCGGCCAGATCCGGGTGATGTTCTCGCATGAGGGCTCGAAAGACGTTCTTGACATCTTTCTCGGAATCCCCAACTACGACTCCGAGCACTCGGCATGCATCGTTGAGTTCCAACGATCAGGACGCCGACCGTGGATCGGAGAGGAAGGACTCGAGCAGAGTCGCAAAACGTGCAGGGTCGAGAACGCCAGTGAGCTCGCGTGCCGAGTGCATCGACAACTGAGCGACGCCAACATCGACGGTAGTGATACCGAGACGGGCCGCTGTAACGGGTCCGATCGTGGAACCGCAGGGCATGTCGTTCCGCGAAGCGAACGTTTGTGTGGGAATGTCGATGTCGCGGGCAATCGAGAGTAGATGCGCAGCGCCTGGTGAATCGGTTCCGTAGCGAGCATCGGCGTTCCACTTGAAAACCGGACCGCCATCGATGCGAACGGGATGATCGGGCTCGTGACGCTCGGGCCAATTGGGATGGGTTGCGTGCGCGCCGTCGGCAGAAATGCATATCGAAGATGCCAAAGCGGCAAACCATTGGTCACGGTCGCAATCTCCGGCGAGAGCGATTCGTTCAAGGACGGTTGGCAAGAGTTGGCCCGCTGCACCGCTCGAGGACTGACTGCCAACTTCTTCGTGATCAAACAGGCAAAGCACAGGAACGAAAGGCGAGTCAGGAGACGAATTCAAAAGGGCGACAATTCCTGCGTGGCAGGAGAGCAGGTTGTCGAGTCGGGCCGACGCGAAGAGTGATTCGTCGACTCCGAGAACCGCTGGCGCGGTGAGATCGTGGGTCATGAGATCCCAGGACAGGATTTCATCGAGTGGAACTTGAATCCGTTCACTGAGCCACGCGCGAAATCCGGGAGCGCTCTGCGCGGCGGAACTCCACACGGGCTGGAGGTGGCGCTGAGGATCGAGTCGCAACCCTTCGGTCATGATCGAACGGTCGAGGTGAATCGCAAGTTGGGGGACGCGCAGGAGTGGTTCGTCACAGCGGAACAGAACGGTTGTGGTGGCGCTCGTTTTCGAGCCGACCGAGATTCGTCCCGAGAGGCCGAGGTCTCGATCCAGCCAAGAGTTAAGGAGAGCACCGCCGTAGATCTCGACACCGAGTTGTGCCATGCCGGCCGAATGGTGATCGGGACGAGGTCGCACCCGAAGGTTGGGTGAGTCAGTGTGGGCACCGATCAAGCGAAAGCCAGCGCTTGGTCGGTGGGCTCCGGCAGTCGACCACGCGACAAGGGCACCGCCTCGCTGCAGGTACCACGAACCCGGAGTGCTCGGCCACGCATCGGCTTCGTTGACAGGGCGAAAACCTGCCTCGGAAAGCCGGCGTGCGGCCTCTGAAGCCGCGTGATACGGCGAAGGTGAGGCCGAAAGAAAGTCGGCGAGGTCATCGAGATGGCGACGAGGGCTGGAGTCCGGGCGTTCCACAGCATGTGACCCTACCGGTGGGGCTGGGGCCTCGTCCCGTTGCTGATCTGCGCTCGACCGGCCGGGCTGATGGTCTTGGGCTCTTGCCGTGTACAATTCGCTTTCCGCTCAAGGGCCAGCGTCGTCCCGATTGTGAGCGTGTCATCCCCCAGGTTCGGCCTCTTCGAGGCAGATCTGCCGATTCACGCAACGCAGGAAGACGTATGTACCCAATTAGCCCAACTGGGCTCCCCAGCGCACAGGGTCTCTACGACCCCCGTTTCGAACATGACGCCTGCGGCGTCAACTTCGTCGTCCACATGAAGGGCGAGCGCAGCCATCAGATCGTGCGTCACGGACTCGGTGCGCTTTGCAATATGGATCACCGTGGTGCTGCGGGCGCCGAGGTGAACACCGGCGACGGTGCAGGCATCCTCATCCAGATTCCCGACGCGTTCTTCCGAGCGGTTCTGCCGTTCGACCTTCCGGAGGAAGGTCACTACGCGACAGGTTTGGCGTTCCTCCCCTCTGAAGCAGCAGAAGCATCTGTTGCTCGCGATTCCATCGAGCGGATCTTCACAGAAGAGGGTCTCTCGATTCTTGGTTGGCGCGAAGTGCCGGTGGACGACTCGATGATCGGTTCGATGGCCAAGAGCGTTGAACCCTCGTTCTTTCAGCCGTTTGTCGTAGGAGCGGGTCTCGATGGCCTCGGTCTCGACCGTCGGGTGTACCTGGCGCGTAAGCGTTCCGAAATCGAGCTCGGAACCGTTGCTGAAGGAGGTGTGTACTTCCCTTCGTTGTCGAGTCGCACGTTTATCTACAAGGGCATGCTCACCACCACACAACTCGGCCAGTTCTTCACGGATCTCAGCGATCCACGCGTCGAATCGTCTCTTGCGCTTGTTCACTCTCGGTTTTCGACGAATACGTTCCCGTCGTGGCCCTTGGCTCATCCGTTCCGATTCATCGCGCATAACGGAGAAATCAATACCGTCCAAGGCAATCGGAATTGGATGCGGGCTCGTGAAGCCCTGCTCGGCTCTGATCTTCTTCCTGGTGACCTTGATCGAATCTTCCCGATCTGTTCGCCTGGTGCTTCAGATTCCGCAACGTTCGACGAGGTCCTTGAACTGCTCCATATGGGCGGCTACGAACTGCCGCACGCGGTCTTGATGATGGTTCCCGAGGCTTGGGAGCATCAGCCTTCAATGCCGAGAGCAAAGCGCGATTTCTACCGCTACCACGCGTCGCTCATGGAACCTTGGGACGGTCCCGCGTCGATCGCTTTCACCGACGGCACCGTGATCGGCGCTGTGCTCGATCGAAACGGCCTGCGTCCCTCTCGCTATTGGGTGACGGCCGACGATCTGGTGATTATGGCTTCAGAGGTCGGAGTCATCGACATCGATCCGGCACGAGTTGTGCAAAAAGGCCGCCTCCGTCCCGGGAAAATGTTCCTTGTCGACACGGCGCAAGGCCGAATCATCGACGACGAAGAAATCAAGAGTCAACTCGCTGAACAGCATCCCTACGGAGAATGGTTGGCAGCGAATCAAATCGAGCTTCAGTCACTTGCATCACAGCCTCATACGCTGATTGCTCACGACGCGGTAGTGAAGCGGCAGCAGTTATTTGGTTACACGAATGAAGAGATGAAGCTCATTCTGGAGCCGATGGCGACGAACGGGCTCGAACCAATCGGTTCTATGGGAACCGATACTCCTATCGCCGTGCTTTCCTCGCGCTCTCGTTTGTTGTTCGACTATTTCGCTCAGCTCTTTGCGCAGGTGACGAATCCGCCACTCGATGCAATCCGTGAAGAACTCGTGACCGCTGTGAGCGGAACGATTGGACCCGAGGGAAACCTGCTTAATCCGCAGGCGTCATCGTGTCGCCAGATTGTTATTGAGCGTCCAATCCTCGATAACGACGAACTGCGCACACTGGTTCACATCGCCGAACACGAAGGCGCATCCGACTTCCGAACCGTCGTCATTCCTTGCCTATATCCGGTTGCCGCTGGGGGAGAGGGTCTGGCGAAAGCGCTTAAGAATGTTCGTCGCCTTGCGTCCGATGCGATCGAGGCTGGCGCAACCATGCTTGTCCTTTCCGATCGCGGCGCCGATGCTGAAATGGCTCCGATCCCATCGTTGTTGTTTACAAGTGCGGTTCATCACCATCTCATCCGCGAGAAGACGCGTACTCGTGTTGGGTTGATCGTCGAGGCCGGTGATGCTCGAGAGGTTCATCACATGTGCCTCCTGATCGGGTACGGCGCAGCAGCCGTCAACCCGTACCTTGCGTTCGAGACGATTGAAGACCTCATCGCTGAAGATCGCACAGCGATGCACGATCCAATTAAGGCGATTGGGAACTACATCAAGTCTTCCAGCAAGGGTGTACTGAAGGTCATGTCCAAAATGGGCATCTCCACAGTTGCGTCCTACACTGGTGCACAGATTTTCGAGGCGGTGGGCCTCGCCCACGAGCTCGTGGACGAATACTTCACCGGCACAGTGAGTCGTCTCGGCGGCATTGGCCTCGATGAGATCGCTGCCGAGGTCGCTATGCGTCATCGCCTCGCGAATCCTGAGAACCCGACCCAGAGAGCTCACCGTTCCCTCGAGGTTGGCGGGGAGTATCAGTGGCGTCGTGAAGGGGAGTACCACCTCTTCAATCCCGAGACCGTGTACAAGCTTCAACATTCAACGCGGTCAGGTCGCTACGACGTCTTCAAGGAGTACACCGCTCACGTCGATGATCAGTCGAGGAATCTGGCCACGTTGCGCGGACTGTTCGATCTTCGCATCGGAGCCCGACCAGCGGTCTCAATTGACGAGGTCGAACCCATCTCCGAGATCGTGAAGCGCTTCTCCACCGGTGCGATGTCCTACGGATCCATCTCTGCTGAAGCGCACGAGAACCTCGCCATCGCGATGAATCGCCTTGGCGGTAAATCGAACACGGGTGAAGGCGGAGAAGACGCCGAGCGCTTCATTCCTCTGCCCAACGGAGATTCTCGTCGGTCAGCTATCAAGCAAGTTGCATCTGGACGCTTCGGTGTCACCAGCGAATACCTCGTGAATGCTGATGATCTGCAGATCAAGATGGCTCAGGGCGCGAAGCCTGGCGAGGGCGGTCAGCTTCCGGGCCACAAGGTGTACCCGTGGATTGCGAAGACGCGATACTCAACGCCAGGGGTCGGACTTATTTCTCCGCCTCCTCATCACGATATTTATTCCATTGAGGACTTGGCGCAGCTCATCCACGATTTGAAGAACGCAAATAACGAAGCACGAGTTCACGTGAAGCTGGTCTCTGAGGTCGGCGTCGGCACCGTCGCTGCAGGTGTCTCAAAAGCCCACGCTGATGTTGTGCTCATCTCGGGCCACGATGGTGGCACCGGCGCCTCTCCACTTACGTCACTCAAGCACGCAGGTGCACCTTGGGAGTTGGGTCTCGCCGAGACTCAGCAAACGTTGCTGATGAACAACCTTCGTGATCGCATCGTCGTTCAAGTCGATGGTCAACTGAAGACCGGTCGCGATGTTGTGATCGCAGCGTTACTCGGAGCCGAAGAGTTCGGCTTCGCAACCGCTCCGCTCGTCGTTTCGGGCTGCATCATGATGCGTGTTTGTCATCTCGATACATGCCCAGTCGGAGTGGCAACGCAGAATCCTGAGCTTCGGGCCCGTTTCTCTGGCAAACCAGAGTTCGTCGTCAACTTTTTTGAATTCATCGCTGAAGAAGTTCGCGAGCTGCTCGCCTCGCTCGGGTTCCGCACGCTCGACGAAGCCATCGGGCAGGTTGAGCTCATCGATTCGAAACAGGCTGTCGACCATTGGAAGGCCTCTGGTCTCGACCTTTCCCCGATCCTCTATATGCCCGAGATCGCCGAAGGCGCGAGCCGCCGCTGTATTTCGGCCCAGGACCACGGTCTCGATCTTGCCCTCGACAACGAACTGATTCGCCAGGCTGCTCCGGCTCTTGATCGTCGTGAACGAGTAGAGATCGCTTCACCGATCCGGAACGTCAATCGAACAGTCGGCACGATGCTTGGAGCGGAATTGACCCGTCGATTCGGTGGCGAAGGTCTCCCCGATGACACGATCACGGTCGCCTTCGAAGGTTCTGCCGGACAAAGCTTCGGGGCGTTTCTCCCGAAGGGCATCACCCTTCGACTCGAAGGCGATGCCAACGACTACACCGGCAAGGGACTCTCTGGAGGCCGCATTGTTGTGCGTCCGTCGAAGAGCGCCACGTTTGCGGCCGAAGACAACATCATTGCGGGCAACGTTGTGCTCTATGGCGCTACGCAGGGCGAGATGTTCCTGCGCGGGATTGTCGGAGAGCGCTTCTGTGTACGTAACAGTGGCGCAACCGCAGTCGTCGAGGGTGTCGGTGACCATGGCTGTGAGTACATGACAGGTGGTCGGGTTGTGGTGCTCGGGCCTACCGGACGTAATTTCGGTGCTGGTATGTCCGGCGGAGTGGCCTTCGTCTACGACCCCGACAACACTTTCCTCCTGAGGGTGAATCCCGAGATGATTGATCTCGATCAACCCGATGCTGGAGATCTCGAATGGCTGCGAGATCGAATTGAAAAGCACCGTCACGAAACTGGTTCCGTTGTGGCGGAATCGATGCTCGATTCATGGGCAGAGAGTGGTTCCAAGTTCGTCAAGGTCATGCCGAAGGATTTCAAGCGAGTGCTCGAGGCAGAACGCAAGGCGCTTGCTGAGGGCACTGACCCCATCGATGCGGTTATGGCCGCCGCTCGAGCGTGAGAGGACAACAATATGGGTGACTCAACCGGTTTCATGAAACACGATCGCCAACTTCCGTCTCGGCGTGAGGTTCCCGTTCGCCTACGGGATTGGAAAGAGGTCTATGAAGACTTTCCGATCGCCAAGGTTCGCGAACAGGCCAGTCGATGCATGGACTGCGGTATTCCTTTCTGCAACAACGGGTGCCCACTGGGAAATCTGATTCCCGATTGGAATGATCTTGTGTTTCAGGATCGATGGCGCGACGCGATCGATCGACTGCACGCAACCAATAACTTCCCTGAGTTCACAGGTCGCCTCTGCCCGGCGCCGTGTGAAGCCGCTTGCGTCGTTGGAATTTCTCAAGATCCAGTGACTATTAAGCAGGTGGAAGTAGAGATCATCGATAGAGCGTGGTCCGAGGGTTGGATTGAGCCACAGCGTTCGGAACTGCGGACTGGCCGTTCAGTGGCAGTCGTTGGTTCTGGCCCTGCGGGGCTCGCTACTGCACAACAGTTGGCGCGTGCCGGGCACGATGTTGTTGTTTTTGAACGTGCCGACCGCCCTGGTGGTCTCCTTCGCTATGGAATTCCCGAATTCAAGATGGAGAAACAACATCTCGACCGCCGCTTAGCTCAACTCGAAGCCGAAGGTGTTGAATTCCGCTGCAATGTGGACGTTGGCGTTGATGTCACCGGCGACCAGCTTCGAGAACAGTTCGATGCAGTTGTTCTGGCTGGTGGCGCAACAGCCGCACGTGATCTCACGATTCCTGGTCGCGAGTTTGTTGGCATTCATCAGGCGATGGAGTTCCTCCCGTTGGCTAACCGCGTGCAGGAAGGCGATCTTGATCGCAGTCCTATTCACGCCGAGGGCAAGAGGGTGGTCATTATTGGTGGCGGCGATACCGGCGCAGACTGCCTTGGAACATCACATCGACAGGGCGCGATTTCGGTTCATCAGTTCGAGATCATGCCTCGACCTTCGGAATCCCGTCCGGCAGAGAATCCTTGGCCGACTTGGCCCATCGTGTATCGCACCTCTTCGGCCCACGAAGAAGGCGGCGAGCGTGTGTACGCGGTCAATACGCTCGAATTCCTTGGCGATAACGATGGGAACCTCACGGGACTGCGCGCTGTTGAAGTTGTTTCAGAGATCGTTGACGGCCGCCCTACGTTTGTTCCGGTAGAGGGCTCCGAGTTCGAGATTCCCTGCGATTTGGTTTTCCTTGCCATGGGATTTGTCGGACCGGAATCAGGCGGCGTGCTCGAGCAGCTCGGTGTCGACCTCGATCTCCGGGGCAACGTCGCTCGGGACAAGTCATGGTCGACCAACGTCGATGGCGTCTTCGTGGCTGGCGATATGGGCCGCGGACAGAGCCTCATCGTTTGGGCTATCGCCGAGGGACGCTCAGTGGCAGCAGCGGTCGATACCTGGCTTATGGGCGAGACGTTGCTTCCGTCACCGGTCGATCCCACCGACGCTCCTCTGCGCTGATTGCGATCGCTAGTAGAACGCGAAGAGACCCCCGTCAACGACGGGGGTCTCTGGCGTTTTTCGCAGTGACTATCAGGCGGCGATGGGATCGCCGTTGAGTTGGCGATAGGCATAGCCGATTGCAATTTCAGTGACACCAATAGCGAGGCCACAAGTCACCAAGTTGATGAGCACAACGACGATGGCGAAAACCAGTACGTCACCAGCATTCTTGCTGACGAGATTGAATGAGTTCTTGATGGCGTCGACTGGTTCGTTGTTCCGCTTGCCATCAAGGATGAAGAAGGCCCAGAAGAGAAGGAACAGCCGCACCACGATGTAGCCGATGCAGCAGGCAATGAAGCCGACAATCGACAGAAGAGCAACGAGGATGGCTCCGATGGCAAATGGTGCCAGACGCTCAGTTGAGAACATCATGCTGGCTTCAGGGGGACGTCCATCGGTAATTGCGAGAGCAGCGCGAACGAGACCGGCTTCGATCATGAACCCAATGAAAACGCCGATACCAATGATGACGCCGCCAACGATAAGACCACCAAAGAGACCGCTCGGACGAACGAACTGCGCGATCATCGAAAAGACGAACTGAACGCCAAAGAAAATGATAACGATGAGGATCATCGTGCTTATATTGGCAACGAATTTTTCCCAGCCATAGGAGAGCGCTGCGCCGATATCGAGACGAGGGCCGGCCGACTGAGGCGTTGCACCGGGGGCTTGCTCCGGGGGATACCACTTACCGTCCGAGGCTTGCCACCAGCCCGGACCTTGGGATGTGTCGCTCATGGACGCTCCTTGTGTTGGGTGAGTTCGGACGCTGTCGACCGAATGTGCGGCACTATCGAACCGCCCCAAGAAGGTAGTGCGTGAATCGGCGGTTTCTTGGCTTTCCTGGAGCGTTCCGCCCCGAAACAGGAGGAGAGGTGCGTCCTTGACTAGCGGATCTCGCCTGTGGGCCCGTGGGGTCTATCGAGTCGCAGCGGAATTGTCGGTTGAACCGTGTAGCCCCTTGCGGCCATCAATGAGAGAACCCAGTCCTCTACTTCTGACCAGCCTGCAGCTCTTGGACCTTCAACCTCGGAGTTGTAGCGCTGCGAGAAAATCACCGCCTCTGCGCCGGAGGAGCGGAGCGCCTCAATATTGTGCGGGGCGTCGTCGATATACGCATCGGCTTCCACTTGGGGCTTATCGCCCAGAAAGCACAGATCCCGATAGGGAATCGAGTGGCGGTCAAGCCATTCGACCGTATCGGCGACAGCCACCGCGTGGCCCCAGTTTGTATAGAGGCGATGGGTGATGAGACGAATCCAAACGCCAGCGTCGGAAAGCCGCCAAAGTGTTTCTGCGGCCCCTGGGATGACAGGCATCGTTCGGAACATCCGGTGCTCAACCACCGCCAGGCGGTGCAGACGCTCAAACTCGGCTCGGTCCATCTCCCATTCAGTGAAGTCCCAGGTTTCCTGAGGAGGCAGGGAGGAAACATCGACTCCTCGTTCCTGGGCGACGACCCTTCGAAAGGCTTCGGCGTGATCGCCGCACACTCCGTCGAGATCAACTCCGAGAATGAAGTCCGACACTGTCAATGACTCGAGGAGAGGAACTCGAGTGCAGCATCGATGAAACCGAAATCCTTTGGTGTCGCGAAATGGTCAACGTTGCGCAACGTAACGAGACGTGCATTGGGCAGGGCGTCGAGCAACGGATCGGCCGGACCAGCAAAGTCTTTGTCGCCGAGGACAACAAGGACCGGACACGTGACGGTATGAAGAAGTTCGGGTGTAATCATGATTCCGTTCGAGCGGCGCATAAATGCTGCGAGCGCTTTTGGATCTTGATCTGGAGCCTCAGCAAGTTGAACGAAATAGCGAACGATCGGGTCGTCAGCGTCTCCCGAACCATCGATCGCAGACGCGATCGAGTCACCGGTTGCATCTCGCTCGAAAAGGTTTCTGCCCACACCGGCAACGATCAGCGAGTTGAAACGATCGGGATGGAGTGCGGCCAAAACCAAAAGGGTTCGAGCACCGAGCGAAAATCCGATTGCGTCCACCGGCTCATCGGGGAATCGGTCGAGTAGGTGCTGTTCGAACGCGTCGTAGGCCTCTGGTGAATGAGGCTTTTCTGCTGTTCCTGATCCGAGCACATCGAGCGGAAGCGCGACACGGCCCATGTCAGCAAGGAGATCAACCCAACCGTTGTCACCCCATGTTCGTGCAGCCGAGGTTGCAAAACCAGGCACCAGCACGACTGGCGGGGTCATTAGCGACGACCCTTCTGACGTCGAATTGCGTCTTCGGCCAGCGGAGTGAAGGTTCCCAGTGCAGTAGCCGTCCACGTGAGTGTCGATGCGTGTTGGAGTGCACCGACAGAGAGCCGGTCGCGCAACGCCGTGTTCGTCAGCACGGCAGCAATCTGCTCGGTGAATTCACGTGACGAACGCGCGAGGAGTCCCGAGAGATCAGGTGAAACGGAGTCGCGATGGCCGGCGATGTCGGTCGCCACCGAAGGAGTGCCGCATCCGGCGGCTTCTGTGAGTGTCATTCCCCAGCCCTCGGCGATTGATGCGCTCGCGACAAGCCACGCCTTGCGATAGAGAGAAAGCAGTTCCTCATCGGACACCCGCCCAGCCAAGCGGATCCACGATTGTGCCCCGAGTGACGCGATCTGCGTTTCAAGCGCGGGACGTTCGTAGCCATCTCCAACAATGACAAGTTCGGCAGTCGGAACTCGAGTTCGGACCTCGGCCATTGTCGCAATGAGATCGTCGAATCGTTTCGACGGCATGAGTCGGCCTACCGCAACGACGAGTGGAGTCGCAGACTTGTCACCTGAAGGGTGAAACCTCTGGTCGATGCCGGGGGGTACAACGCGAACTCGTGATGCAGGAAGTCCGAGGTACTCGATGATTTCGGTTCGACTTGATTCGGACAACGTGACGATAGGAGTGCGGCGATACAGCGGGGGAGCAATGCGATGCTCAAAGAATTTTCCCGCCTTTGCAAGACCCGGTTCGAGAACCATTTCCCACATATCCCGATGAACATGATGGATCCATGTGCTGCGCGGCCCACGAGCCCACACCGGGGTGAGAAAGGGAACACCATTCCAGATCTCGATGATCCCGTCTCGGGGTCCCAAACTTCCGAGTAGTTCGCTGACAACTGTTGTAGGGAACACCATGAAGCGCCCGTGTTTGCGAACGATTCGGTAGCCATCGCGAGTGCCGGTGTAGGGGTGGCCCTGGGCATAGGAGGTGCGCATCGTGATCTCGAGCCCGGCCTCGGCCCATAGAGAAAGGACCCGAGCCGCGTGGAGTTCAGAGCCCCCGGCTTCGATATCGACAAGATCTCGCCAAGCTAGAACGTGGACACGTTCGATTCCAGCGTCTTGGGCGAGTGCTGTGATGTCGCCGATCGACGAGGGAGTAGGCATGTTGGGTCAGGACGGCGGCTGATGGACGGGATGCCCGGCGTCGTATGCGTCGCGTTCGATGACTGGCGCATCGCGACCCGTTCCAGAGCTACCCGAACCTGCTGCCGGAGCCTTTTCTTCGTGGTATTCCTCTTCCACGTTGACTTCCCAGACGTCGTAGGTGGTGCCATTCACGATGTTTTCCACTGTGAGCATCGCGGTGTACATGGAGTGATCCTGATTGTTGTAACGGTGCATTCCGTTGCGGCCAACCGGATGGACGTTGGTGGTGCAATCGTCGAGCCACTCGCGAAGCCGCTGCACGTTTGCCTTGTAACGCTCGTCATAGAACGGATAGGCCTTGGGAACACGCACGACGTAACCAGCTTCGACGCGGCCAGGTTCAATAAGGCCGATCGCTTCGAGTTCGCGGGTTGCGAGAGCGACGAGTTCGTCATCGGAAGAATTCCAGAGCTTGTCGCCTTCGAAGACGAAGTACTCGAGACCGAGACAGGTGCGCCCTTCTTTCACCATGTATGGCGACCATGAACTGAAGTTCTGAATTCGTCCGACGATCACGGCTGGAGAGTGGATGTAAATCCAATTGTCGGGGAACCCGGCGCTCTCGGGCACGACGAGCGCGACGGTAAGGAAGTCGCGGTAGCGCAGGTCGTTAGCGGCCGCCAGCACATCGGCCGGGGGAGGAGGATCCATTGCCTTCAGGAGCGACGACATGGGCATCGACGAAATGAGTTCATCACAAGCGATGGTGGTCGCACCGTTGGGTCCCGAGGTGGTGACCGAGGTTGCCCGACCATCGTGATGCTCAATGCGAGTGACCTTGTGTTCCATATGGACAGTTGATCCGGCAGCGACAACTTTGTCGCGAGCGGTTTCCCACATCATTCCTGGACCGAACTTCGGGTACTGGAACTCTTCGATCAACGAGGTGATGTCGGTGGATTTGCCCGCATGGACAAAGGGGACCCAGCGGGGAATCGTGTCGAGAATCGCGTTGATGCCCGCATTCCAGAGAGACATATTTTTGATGCGCTGTGCAGCCCAGTCGGCCTGGAGTTTGCTGGCCGGCACTCCCCAGACCTTTTCGTTGTAGGTCTTGAAAAAGTGATCGAAAAGGCGCTTGCCGAATCGGTTGGTGATCCAGTCTTGGAGGCTCTCTTCGGGCTTGTGTCGGCCGAAGAGCTTGGCGACGCTGACTTTGGCTCTGGCCCAGAAGTAGGAGGCGACACAACGAACTGCTTCGATGATGCCGAGGTTCTTCAGTGCGTTGGATGCCTTGAGCGGATAATCGAAGTATTTCCCGTCGTAGAAGATGCGGCTCATTCGGGGCCGCATAAGGAAATCCTCATCAGGAAGAATTTCGTGCCATAGATCTTCGACGGGCTGCACCTTGGTGAAGAAGCGATGGCCGCCGAGATCAAAGCGCCAACCATCAACTTCAACAGTTCGGGAAATGCCGCCGATGGTGTCGGTTGCTTCAAAGACGGTGCTGGTGCGCCCAGCCTTTGAGAGTTCGAACGCTGCAGTGAGGCCAGCAGGTCCGGCGCCGATGATGACCACCGAGGGCTTGGAATCGGTGCTCGAGTCTGTTGCAGTCATCATCAGGTCACTTTCGCAATAAGGAACCTTGTGAGTGTAGTGAAGGTGGCACACCAGGATGTCGACCTAGGTGACCGATTTCAGCGGTTTCCGGCTGTACTCTGCGGTCTCATGCACGACATTGAGCCGGGTCAGCCGGATACCGAGCCCGAGTCCCAGACGGACCGGGATGCTCGACCAGAAATCGTCGCGTTGGCTGTCGTCGCTCTCGCCATTGGCCTCTTCACGAGGTTCGTGACCCGTTCCTCTCTCTGGCTCGATGAGGCCTTATCCGTCAACATTGCCCAGCTGCCGCTCGGCGAGATGACAGAAGCTCTAAAGCACGACGGTCATCCGCCTTTCTATTACGCCATTCTCCACGGCTGGATGAACGTCTTCGGGTCAGGCGATGTCGCGGTGAGAGGACTCTCCGGCCTGTTTGGCATCGCAACGCTTCCACTCGTTTGGATGTTGGGTCGCCGTAAAGGCGGGACCGTTCTGGCATGGGTGGCCGTTGCCGTTGTTGCAGTTTCTCCCTTTGCAGTTCGGTATTCCAACGAAACTCGGATGTATTCGCTCGTCATGTTCCTTGTTGTCGTCGGTTGGCTCCTGATTGATGACATCGTCGACCGCGACAAGGCGACGATCGGCCGATTCATCGGTCTTGCGTTTGTAGGAGCAGCTCTCCTCTACACCCACTACTGGAGTCTTTGGCTCCTGGGCGCCATCGGGATCACATCGCTTTGGAAGATCTGGCGTGCCCCCGACAGCTCGTCTCGTCGGACATGGACCGGTATCGCGATCACTGCTGTTGTTGCCGGCGTGGCGTTCATCCCTTGGCTACCAACAATGCTCTATCAGTCTGCGAACACGGGGACTCCTTGGGCGAAGGCGTCACGACCTACCTCAGCGTTCTCTGTTGTCTTGGCCGATAATGGCGGTGGTGCTTACGGCGAGCAGGCCCTTGTCGGCGCGATGTTCGCCGTGGCGATGGTCCTCGGCCTCCTCGGCATCGCTATCGATCGACGGACAACAGCGTTGGATCTGCGTACCCGACCATCATTGCGAGGCGCTGCATGGATTGCTGCGTTGACCTTCACAATCGGATGCGTGGTGTCCTTTGCGACGTCAAGCGCTTTCGCTAGTCGTTATTCCGCAGTCATTTTCCCGTTTCTCGCGCTCCTTGCCGCTGCAGGATGTGTGTGCTTCGCATCGCGCTGGGTTCGCTTCGGGGTTGTCGCGGTGTTCTGTAGTTTCCTTGCCGTCGGAGCCTTTTGGAATGTGATCTGGCAACGAACCGAACTCAAGGTGATCGCCGAGGCCGTCCAGGCCTCGTCACAAGAAGGCGACATTGTCGTGTTCTGTCCAGATCAACTTGGGCCCGCTGGTTCTCGCGTGATGCCGACTGGTCTGACATTGGTCTCATATCCAATGTACGACGATGGCAGATTTGTTGATTGGGTCGATTACGCCCAGCGAAACGCTGCATCTGACCCAGAAGCTTTCGCTGCTCGGCTTTTGGCCGATGCCGGCTCAACTCGTTCGATCTATCTCGTTTGGAACGATTCCTACAAGACGTTTGAAGGAAAGTGCGGCGGGCTACTCGCTGCACTTGCAGCAGCACGGCCCCCGGAACAGCTCATTGGCGACGACGGCGAGCGCTATTTTGAGAGCGCTGCTCTCACCAGATTTGCTGCTCCCTCATGAGAGACGTTCTTGTTGCTCGTTCAAGGGGCGTTCTCCTTGACCTCCGAGAGGTCATCGTTCCGTGGTTGACGACCAGGGTCTTAATTGCGGTTGGTTTCGTCACTGCGTACGCAGCTTCTGACCAGTTAGCGCCTTTGAGTCGTCCGAATGCGCTTACCGAGGGCCTCATTGCGTGGGACGGCACTTGGTATCGCGATATTGCCGAGTTCGGTTACAACGCAATCGATCCCGAAGGTTTGCGATTCTTTCCTCTCTTCCCGCTTCTCGGTCGAGCCGTTTCGGTCATCACGTTGGGACGTACCGATGTAGCGCTGATCCTGATCGCGAACATCGCATCACTTTTCTTAGCGATCGCGATTCGTCGTTTGGTGATCTTCGAACGCGGTTCGAAAGAACTCGCAAACCGCGCAGTATGGACCGTGTGTCTATTTCCGGGCGCATTTGTTTTGGCCTGGGGTTACGCAGAATCCTTATGGCTTCTTGCAGCAGTCTTCGGATTTTGGGCCATCCGCACCCGTCGGTGGGGATGGGCGATTGCTGCTGGACTGATCGTTGGATTCTCGAGACCTCTCGGTATTGCTTTTGCCGCCCCGGCTGCTATTGAACTCATTCGTGTTTGGAAACAGGCGAAGAGCACCGAGCGTGTAGTCGGTGCCGGAGCCGTTCTCGCTCCATTCGCAGCGACGGGTGTGTACTTGCTGTGGGTGAAGTCGACCTTTGGCGATGCGTGGCTCCCATTTTCTGTGCAGGGCAGCCTTCGGGGATCAACGGAGAATCCGCTTCTTCGAATCTGGGATGGGTTTTCACAGATGTTCGGTGCAGAGCGTCTCGGCGACGGACTGCACATCCCTTTCGCCATCGCGTTTGTGGCGTTGCTCGTGCTGACCTTCCGGTGGTGGCCGGTTTCGTACGGAATCTTCGCCGCCATTGTTCTTGCTGCGGCACTCGGAGCAGAGAACCTCAACTCGCTTGAACGATACGGACTCAATGCATTTCCGTTGGCTCTGTCTCTCGCTGTCCTAACCAAGAACGCAAAGACTGATCGCGTCGTTACGACAGTTTTGGCCGGAGGCGTCGTGGCATTAAGTGCTCTTGCATGGACAGGCGCGTACGTTCCCTAGCAGTCGCCAGGTGATTGACGCGTGTGCGCGAGACTCAGTCGATGGGTAACGATCTTTTCGACACCGCTCCACTTGACTTCACCTGTCCGCGGTGCCAACTGCCTTCTAGTGCGCGGTTTTATGGTCCGTGCGATGATTGCCGAGTGGTCATGAGAGCCACGTTGGGCACAGCGGCTCGCACTATCGAAGCCGAGGCCTACGAGCCAAAGATGAACGTTGTGCCAAACGCTGTCGCCACCAAGGACTAAGCGGTTGGTGACGGGGCTTAACCCTCGATTGGAAGCTCTTCGATGGTGACC
>Ga0208592_1000046_pt1 | contig 35382 bp, 34 predicted proteins | sample LakMenE18May10ns_FD_150712 | JGI IMG/M metagenome (GOLD analysis project Ga0208592, IMG submission 150712) | Freshwater microbial communities from Lake Mendota, WI - 18MAY2010 deep hole epilimnion ns (SPAdes) | ecosystem: Environmental > Aquatic > Freshwater > Lentic | place: Lake Mendota...
CGGGAGATCTAGAGCTTGCAAAAATCTGCGCCAATCATGGTTGGTACACATCTTTTGCCGGCAACATCACGATAAAGAGAAACCAGCATCTACGGGATTCCCTGAAATTCATGCCAACTGACAAGATTTTGGTTGAGACCGACGCTCCATTTCTAACCCCGGAGCCACTGCGCGGTAGACCAAACGCTCCGTACCTGGTTCCAATTACGGTCCGGTTTATGGCTGCAGAACTGGGTCTAGACTCTGATGAGCTCTCTGGTCAGTTAGCCAAGAACACCGTTGCCGTCTATGGATCCTGGGGCAGCTAATGGTTGAGCTACTAGGTGCTGGTGAGATCAGATCGTTGGCTTCACAGCTTGATCTTCGACCCACCAAAAAACTCGGCCAAAACTTCGTTATTGACCCAAATACAATCCGCAAAATCGTAGCCGCGTCCCAGCTGCAGCCAATGGACAAAGTAGTTGAGATTGGGCCAGGACTGGGGTCCCTCACCCTTGGTTTACTGGAGAAGGTGGATCAGCTGGTAGCAATCGAGTTTGATGACAGGCTTGCCACCAAGCTGTCTGAGACCTTGAGGCAAAAAGCTCCCGAGAAAAGTGCTGAGATAATTCATGCTGACGCGATGACTGTTACAAAACTTCGTTTCGAACCGGATGCTCTGGTTGCAAATCTTCCCTACAACATCTCCGTTCCAGTGATTCTTCACTTTCTAGAGACTTTCCCTTCTATTTCGAAGGTGTTGGTACTGGTACAGGCGGAGGTGGCAGCACGACTAGTTGCCGGTCCTGGATCAAAAACCTACGGTTCACCAAGTGCGAAGCTTGCTTGGTACGGAAAGGCAACTGCGGCTGGGGTAGTTTCTCGGAGCATTTTTTGGCCAGTCCCAAATGTCGATTCCGCTTTGGTTTACTTTGAAAAAAGGAGCGCACCACTTCCCACTCAGCTTAGATCGGAAGTGTTTAGAGTTATAGATGGAGCATTTGCGCAACGTCGCAAGACTCTAAGACAAGCTCTTGCAAGCTGGGCGGGATCACCTGATCTAGCAGAGCAGATTTTGACCAGGGCAGGAGTTTCTCCTCAGGCTAGAGGAGAGGACTTGAGTATTGATGACTTTATTGAGGTGGCAAAACAAAAGTGATTTTTGAAACAGATCATCGCTCGAGCGAAGCCACACTTGCAGGAATCTCAATCATTTCAGGAAACCTTGGACAGACATTCAATATTTTGAAAGACCCCAGTTCTTGGGGGCAACCAGAAACTCCTAGAGTTGTGAATTCCACCGACCAGTCAAGAATTGTTTTTTCCTTCGAGGGGGAAAAGAAGGCGGTTGCAACATTTTCGGCCTGGAATTCATACTTCACCGAACTAGAGATTGTCATCAGCGGGATTGCTAATCACCCATCAGGTCAGTCGCAGATCAAGTACTGGAATGACGTTGTTGGCATGTTAAGAAAAAGACTTAACGCGCCAGAAATCGTAGTGTCCTCTAGCCCAGGCAAAGTGAATATCTTTTTTGCAGTCGGTGCATTTTTGAAAGATGGTTTTCATGAAGTGGCTAGTTGCTACCAGGCACTTAGCCTTCGGGAAAGGGTCCTTGTTGAACTTACTGGCAGCTTCTCAATTGACTTTTCGGGACCCTTCGAGACAGAGAGCCATAAGTTGGTTCCAAGGGACAAGACCAATTTGGTGTACCTTGCCGGGGAGCAACTGAAGTCCCTTGGTTCAGCCATGGGCCCTGACAAGGTGTCATTTCTGATTCACAAGTGCGTTCCGATAGCAGGGGGAATGGCGGGCGGATCCGCCGATGCGGCAGCAGCGCTGGTTGCCTTGAATAGCCTTTTTGGTGCTGGATTCGATCAAGAGCTAAATGTCGCTGCCGCCAACTTGGGATCAGACGTTCCTTTTTCTTTGATGGGTGGAACAGCAATAGGTGTTGGCAGAGGAGAGGTTTTGTCTAAGGTGCCAGATGGCCCAGCGCTGCACTGGGTCATGACACCAAATTCAGCGGGTCTTTCAACCCCACAGGTTTACCGTCAACTGGATGTCATGAGAGTGAATCAGGGAATCAACGTTTCCGCACTGGAAGCCCCGGAAGTTCCAGAAGAGCTTTTGGCGGCCCTGGCAGAAGGTGATGTAACGCAGATAGCTAAGCTGATGCACAACGATCTAGAAATCGCAGCAGTTGCAATGCTGCCAGAGCTAGCAAAAACACTCGAGGCAGGTCGCAAAGCCGGATCGCTTCGCTCGATGGTTTCAGGATCTGGTCCAACAATTGCGCATCTTGCTAAGAATCGTGTTCACGCCGAACAGGTCGCTAATCGCTTACAGGCCGCAGGCTATCCATCAATAGTGACTAGCACTTCGACATCCGGCACCCGGCTGGAGAGCTAGTTGGCTCATCTTCTCGGGGCAGAAAAAGTCAGCCTTAGTTTCGCAACAACGCGAGTTTTTGAGAATCTAACGATTGACGTTCAAGACGGAGACCGAATTGGCATCGTTGGCCGAAATGGTGACGGTAAGTCCACACTGATAAAACTCTTTGCGAGAATTCAAGAACCTGATTCCGGGCAGATTACCAAGCGTGGTGATGTTCGAGTGGGCCTTCTCGATCAGTTCGATCAGTTCTCCACAACCGAAACAATATCCGAGGTGGTCGTCGGTGATACCCCTGAGCACGAGTGGGCTGGAAATTCAAAAATCAGAGACATCTTCCAAGGTTTACTCAAAGACTTTGATTTTCATCAAAAGGTATCTGAGCTCTCTGGTGGCCAGCGAAGACGGGTGGCCTTAGCGGCCCTGCTTGCCAAGGACTGGGATATCTTGATGCTCGATGAGCCAACAAACCACTTGGATATTGAGGGAGTTGCTTGGCTGGCCCAGCACCTCAAGACCCGCTGGGGCAAGGCAACAGGTGGGCTGCTCGTGGTAACTCACGATCGTTGGTTCTTGGACGAAGTTTGCAACCTCACTTGGGAGGTGCACGATGGCATCGTCGAGGTCTATGACGGAGGTTACGCTTCTTACATTCTGGAAAGAAATGAGCGAGCCAGATCGCAAGCGGCCACCGAGTCCAGAAGACAGAATTTACTCCGCAAGGAGCTGGCATGGCTAAGACGTGGTGCACCAGCCAGAACCACAAAGCCAAAATTCCGAATTGACGCTGCCAATGAGCTAATTGCCAATGAACCACCACCAAGGGATAGCATCAGCCTCGCCAAGCTTGCAACCACGAGACTTGGTAAAGATGTTCTCGATATTGAAAATTTGAGTTACGAGATTGACTCAGAGCAAATTCTAGATAACGTGACACTTCGATTGGGCCCAGGGGATCGAATCGGACTCGTTGGTCCAAATGGCGCGGGGAAAACTACGTTCCTAAGGCTGATTCTTGGAAAGATTTCTCCAACCTCGGGCAGGGTGAAGCTTGGAAAGACTGTGGTGCCAGCAATTCTTAGTCAAGAGGTTTTGGAGTTGGATGAATTTGGTGATCAAAGAATTTTTGAACTAATTGCCCGTGAGAAGAAAACATTTACGGTCAATAAGAAAGAAGTCGGAATCTCGCAGCTGATTGAGCAACTCGGGTTCACGAGCTTACAGCTGCAAACACCGGTTTCTGATTTGTCGGGTGGTCAAAAAAGACGACTACAACTACTTCGCTTACTCTTTGGTGAACCTAACCTGTTGATTTTGGACGAACCGACAAATGATTTGGATACTGACATGCTCGCTCAAGTTGAGGACCTACTTGATTCTTGGCCTGGGACGCTGATTGTTGTTAGTCACGATAGGTATCTTTTGGAACGAGTTACCGACACGCAGTATGCCTTGCTCGGAGACGGCGCTCTTCGCCATTTACCGCGTGGGGTTGATCAGTACCTTGAGCTTCGTGGCGACGCAGGAAAGAAGGCGGCAAACCAACAAACTGCACCAAAGGCCACAGGGGCGGAGCTTAGAGCTAGCCAAAAAGCGATACAAAAACTGGAGCGCGGGATTGAAAAGCTAGAGGCTGAGGAGACCGCCCTCCAAATAGAGCTGCAACGCCACAACCCTTCTGATCATGAGGGATTGGCAGCTGCAGCTCAAAGAGCCAAAGAATTAGCCACCCAAAAGGCACTGCTTGAGGCTCAGTGGATGGAACTGAGCGAAACAATCTAGGAAAGATTGTTTAGCAAGTAAACCTACCGAGGTTATGTTCTCACTACTACAATTTAGAAATCACTTGCAGCTTCTGTCATGAAGGAGTCTTGAGCAAAGATGCCTCTAAACAAATCATTCGCCGTATTGTCGGTCTGTTCACTTCTATTTGTCACCGGCTGCCAGGCCGCAACCGTTGATGGCCCAGAGCCTGAGACATCCGGTTCAGCAGAGGTAACATCGCCAACCTTTCAGCTCAACGTAGACGAAGTTACAGACCTTGAAGGTGTGTCACCAGAGCTTATCGAAGATCCGTCGGGTGGTTACCTGCTTTTGACAACTGGTCTTGGTCAGAATCGCGTTTACAGATCCACAGATGGGGTTTCGTTTACACCAGACCCGAGTTTTAGAGTTCCCATGGGTAGCGATTACTCTCTAATTCAAAAGCCTGATGGTTCTTGGTTGCTTTACTACATAACTTTTGACGGCCCTCCAGCCGAACCCGGTCAACCTATGGATCCGTCCAAGGCGATTAAGACTGTTATGGTTTCCTCTTCACAAGAGCTAACTTCTTTTTCAGATGGCGTTCCAACTGGGATCAAGCAAGAAAAGCCAGGACCGGCATGGGGTGTTCCGGAAACTTACATAACACCTGATGGAAAATTCCAAATGATGTGGGTTGATATGGTCCAAGGTCAGAATTCGGAGGTTCTAAGAACTGCAAATTCAACAGATGGAATCACCTACACCGCAAATGAAGGGTTTGTTATTTCTGGCGGTTACGTTGACCCATTCATGCTTCGAACTGATGCAAACGATTGGGTACTACTTCTTTCAACCACTCCAGCAAAACTCCCACAGAAAATATATGTAGCAAAGTCAACTGACGGAGTTGATTGGGAAGTGAACCCAACACCTATTCTTGAAGACGCAGAAGTGAACTACCTTGACCCGGCAGCTGTTTCAATAGGTTCAGGTAAATGGCTAGTTATCCTAAGCACCGCTGAAAAGGCCAATGCCATTTCGGGCCCTCACAAATACGTGCTTGCGACTTTGCTCGAAGAATAGCCAGCATTTTTTGGCCTAATACCCTTGAAATACCTGTAATCATGGCGCAAAGAGACAAGCGGATAGCTGATTTCTGGCAGACTTGCTAAGTAATCAGTGCTTCGGGTTACGATCCGCCCTAGTGTAACGGCAGCACGGCGGCCTTTGGAGCCGTTTAGTTCAGGTTCGAATCCTGAGGGCGGAGCACACAAGTGATTGGGAGATCAGATGTCTACTAGGCAACTAGTTTGCGTGGTGCTGGCAGCGGGTAATGGAACCAGAATGGTTTCTAATACCCCGAAGGTCATGCACGAGCTTGCTGGCAAACCTCTATTGGGTCATGTGGTCTCAACGGTTTCCGCTTTGGAATCCAATGGCGTCTATGTTGTTTTACGCCACAAGAAAGAACTACTCTCCGAGTATTTGAGTGCTAACTATCCAAAGGTAATTCATGTCGAGCAAGATGCTATCGCGGGCACCGGTCGCGCGGTTGAAGTCAGCCTAGAGAAAATCCCGAGTGACTTTGACGGAGATGTTTTAGTTGTGAGCGGCGACGTACCCCTTATGGATATTGACACCCTTAGCGCACTTGTTGAATCACATCGATCTAGCAAAGCGTCTGCAACTATTTTGACCGCGTTAGTTGATGACCCATCTGGATACGGAAGAATTGTTCGATCTCCAAAGGGAACTGTTGCAAAAATAGTTGAGCACCTAGATGCTTCAGAAGCAGAGCTTGCCATAAATGAAATCAACGCTGGGGTATACGTTTTTGACGTTGCCCACCTAAGGCAAGGTCTATCTCACCTTGATTCACACAATGCTCAAGGTGAAAAGTATCTAACTGACGTTGCAGCCCTTATCGTTGAAGACAATCACACCGTGATGGCTCAAATCGTTGCTGACAACTGGCTGGTGCACGGCATCAATGACCGCGCTCAACTTTCAGAGGTAGCTAAAGAGCTAAACGCCAGAATCTGTCGCGGTTGGCAGCTATCTGGAGTTACCATTTTGGACCCTGACACCACATGGATTGACGTTGAGGTTTCCATTGGCCAGGACGCCGTATTGCATCCAGGGACACATCTTCGCGGAGCAACCAAGATTGGACCAATGGCAGAAATTGGCCCAGACGTGGTAATTGAGCACAGCACCGTTCAGGAGAGTGCCAAAGTTGGTCCTTATTCCTACCTGAGAAAGGGCACCAACTTGGGACCTGAGGGCAAAATCGGGTCCTTTGTTGAGACCAAGAACGCCCAGATAGGCCGTGGCTCCAAGGTCCCACACCTTTCTTATGTGGGGGATGCTGAGATTGGCGAACACTCCAACATTGGTGCTGGCACCATCTTCGCCAATTACGATGGCGTCAACAAGCACACCTCAAAAATTGGCTCACACGTTCGATCAGGATCGCACAACGTTTTTGTGGCGCCCATTACGATTGGAGATGGAGCGTATACCGCTGCCGGAACCGTAGTAAGAAAAGACGTAGCACCTGGAGATCTGGGAATGAATGTTGCACCACAGCGAAACATTGCTGACTGGGTCATTCAAAAAAGGCCAGGAACTAAATCTTCTGAAGCAGCCGCAAACCGCAACGACAAATAGAAATCAGGAGCCCGCAGTTGACCATTAAGACCTCTGGAGAAAAAAGGCTGGCACTGGTTACTGGGCGAGCACACCCAGCCCTCGCTGAGGAAGTTGCAAATCTACTAGGAACCAAACTTGTTCCTACCACCGCTTACGATTTTGCAAATGGCGAGACCTTTGTTCGGTTTGAAGAAAGCGTTCGAGGTGTAGATGCCTTCGTAATCCAATCTCACCCAGCGCCTATCAACCACTGGCTCATGGAGCAGCTTCTGATGGTCGACGCCTTAAAAAGAGCTAGCGCAAAAAGAATTACTGTCGTTGCTCCTTTCTTTCCTTACGCAAGGCAGGACAAAAAGCACAAGGGACGCGAACCAATCTCAGCGCGGTTGGTAACTGATTTGTTCAAGGCAGCTGGTGCCGACCGTGTTATGTCAGTTGATTTACACAGCCCGCAGATTCAAGGTTTCTTTGACGGTCCTGTGGACCACCTCTGGGGACTTCCAATGCTTGCTGATTACGTGAAAGAAAAGTGGGGCAAGGATCCGTTGACGGTTGTGTCTCCGGACTCTGGTCGCGTTCGGGTTGCAGATATCTGGGCAGATCGCCTAGGGGCGCCGCTTGCCATTATTCACAAACGCCGGGACCCAAATGTACCCAACAAGATATCTGTTCATGAGCTAGTTGGAGAAGTAGAAGGTAGAACCTGCGTGCTAGTTGACGACATGGTCGATACCGGAGGGACAATCGTCGCGGCTGCCCAGGCTCTAAAGGCCAACGGAGCAAAGACCGTAATTGTTGCCGCTACCCACGCGGTGTTTTCCCACCCGGCTGTGGAGAGACTTTCCGATGATGCAATCGATCACGTAATCGTGACAAACACCTTGCCAATTCCCCCGGAAAAAGAATTTGCCAAGCTGGAGGTATTGTCAATTGCCCCACTAATTTCCAAAGCGATTAGAGCTGTTTTTGGCGAAGACTCAGTTACTTCACTCTTCCCCGGCCAGTCCTAGGCTCTCACTCTTTGGCGCCTCGGCACTCGGGGTCGCCTCAATGTTGGGCGCAGGAGTCTTTGTGGTCTTTGCTCCAGCTGCAGAGTTGTCAGGCTCGTTTCTTTTTGTGTCAATTGCTATAGCGGGGGTAGTGGCTGCAATAAACGCGAGCAGCATGATGCATCTTTCAAAAGCTTTACCAAAAGCAGGAGGTGCCTATGCGTTTGGAAAAGCGTATCTTTCAGAAAATTGGGGATTCTTAGCCGGCATAGCTTTCATCGTTGGAAAAATTGGATCAGTTGCGGCAATCGCGTTGGCAGCAGCTTCATATATTTACCCAACAGCAAAAGTGGAAGTTGCCTTCGCTTCCCTCGCACTCATGACTTGCATAAATCTCTTAGGGATTAATAGGACAGCCTTGGGAGCGATAGTTCTCAGTGCTCCAACGGTCGCTCTATTACTGCTAGTTGGATTTTCAGGATTGCAGTTTGTGGCAGTTGAGCAACAGTCGCAAAGTTCGATAGCTGGAGTTCTACCAGCGGCTGCGCTAATCTTCTTTGCATTCGCAGGATATGCCAGGGTGGCAACTCTTGGACCCGAGGTTGAAAAACCTAGCATGAACATTCCTAGGGCAATCACACTGTCTTTGGCTTTTGTTATAGCCATCTATTTTTTAGTCGCAAATGCCCTTCAAGCCAACCTAGGTAAGGCATTGCAAGTTTCGGTGGCTCCGATGCAAGATTACGCAACAATCGCTTTACCCTGGCTACCTATCGAGCTGATATCGGTGATCGCCGCAACCTCTTGTCTTGGCTCACTGCTGTCACTGCTCGCGGGTATTTCTCGAACCGCTGAAGCTATGGCAGGGGACGGGGAGATTCCTAATGTCATCCGCCTCAGAAGCAAGAGATTCAATAGCCCATGGGTGGCCGACCTTGCGATTCTTGCTATTTCTGGCGCGCTACTTCTATTCGGGGACCTCACCTGGGCAATCGGAATTTCCTCCTTTTGTGTCCTGGTCTATTACGCGATTGCCAATATGGCAGCCTTTCGCCAGCTACCCACTGAACGAGTTCTAGCCAAGGCCCTTTCTCTTAGTGGTGTTGCTCTGTGTCTAGGAGTGGGGCTCTTTGTCCCTATTGAGTCACTCGTTGTATCGGCTTTGGCGCTTGGAATATCGATGGCATTTCGGGCAAGTTTGATAAAGATAAGGCACTCAAGCTAGGCTGTCCTTAACAACGGCGAGGGTTTCTTTATTGAAACCGTAATCGACGGGGTCTCTAAGGGCAAGTTCCCAGATCCTCGCGTAAAACGCTTGAGTAGAAATAGATTCAACAGGTCCAAATTGGACTTGCCTAGAAAAATTGAAGGACATTGAACATGGCAGATAACAAACTAGTAGCAGAGCTACGCACCAACTTTGGCAAGGGTGCAGCAAGAAAACTTCGCGCAGCAGGGAAAACCCCAGCGGTAATCTATGGTCACGGGTCAGACCCAAGGCACATCACTTTGCCGGCCCATGAGATTGCATTGGTGCTTAGGCACAAGAACGCTCTTATTGATCTAGACATAGCAGGATCAGCTCAGCTGGTGTTGGTTAAGTCTGCGACCAAGGACGTAGTAACACAAGTAATCGAACACATCGACTTGTTGGAAATCAAAAAAGGTGAGCGTGTTCACGTCGAGGTACCTGTCCACATCGTGGGTGAATCACTTTCTGGTACCACCATTGATCTCGAGCACAAGACACTGAAGCTTGAGGTGGATGCAACCGCAATCCCTGAGTACGTAGAGGCTGTATTCAACAAAGAAGGCGCAGGGTTCCACCTAATGGCTAAGGACATTCAGATTCCTGCTGGAGCCAAGCTTGACCTTGAGCCAGACGCTCTAGTTGCTTCGGTCATTATCACAGCAGCTGGCAAGAACGAGGAGCCAGTTGCTGCAGAAGCTGAAGCACCGGCAGCTGATGCTAAGGCTGGCGAAGCCAAAGCTGGGGACGCCAAAGCTGAGTAACACTTTTTTAATAGTTGGGCTCGGGAACCCCGGGCCCAACTACGCACTTAATCGTCACAATGTTGGTCAAGCATTAGTGGATGTCTTGGCTGCTAGACACAGTGAATCATTTAAGGCCCATAAGTCCAACGCTTTGGTGTCAGAGGTAAAGATAATCGGCGGACCTAAGCTGATTTTGGCTAAACCCCTTTCCTTTATGAATCTATCGGGCGGGCCAACTTCGTCCCTGATGAGTTTTTACAAAATTGCCCCGGAGAACCTGATTGTTGCTCACGACGAGTTAGACATACCCCCAACTACCTTCCGACTAAAGCTCGGGGGAGGCCACGGCGGACACAACGGTCTCAGAGACATCATTTCGGCTATCGACTCGAAAGATTTCATCCGGGTTCGCCTAGGTATTGGTAGACCTCCGGGATTAATGGACGCCGCGGATTTTGTACTCAAGAATTTCTCGGCTAGTGACCTTGCGCAATTCAAGACCACACTAGAAATTGCGGCAGATGCGGTTGAGCAGATTACTAGCGAGGGCCTAATCTCGGCCCAAGACAAATACCATTCACCAGCTGACTAGGACGCGCTTACACTAGGACTTGTGCTAAATCACGGCCTAGTCGCGCGCCTGGGCCAGGGCTACCCGGTTGCAAAACTCCAATCAAGCCTAAAAAACAATCGAATAGAAGTAATTGCTCCGCAATCAGCGAACCCCTTAGTTCTAAGTTTGATTACTGGTCTTCGTGAAAAGATCCCCGCTCTTCAGCTAGTTATAGTAGCTACCGGTCGCGAAGCCGAAGATCTAGAAAGAGATATTCGATTTTTAGAACCATCTAGTGAGGTATTGCTATTTCCGTCTTGGGAAACCCTGCCCCACGAGAGATTGAGCCCTAGTCCAGAAACAGTGGGTCAGAGACTACAGACAATCTCCAGGCTCTCTCAGATTGCTAGAGATAAACCAAAAACTCCCGTTTACCTAATTGTTTCTATTCGAGCAGCCATCCAACCCCTAGTTGCAGGGTTAGATAAGTTTCCACCACTTGAGCTAAGAGCCAAAAAAGAATATCTCCTGCCCGAGCTTTCACTGAAGCTAGTGGAGCAGGCCTACCAAAGAGTTGACATGGTTTCCAAGCGCGGGGAATTCGCGGTCCGCGGTGGAATTCTTGACATCTTTCCAACGACCGCTGAACACGCAGTGCGTCTGGAGTTTTTTGGCGATGAGCTAGAGGAGATTAGAGAATTCTCTGTCTCGGATCAAAGATCCTCGAACGTAAAACTTGAATCGCTAACTTTGATCCCGGCCAGGGAGCTAATCATTACGCCATCCGTTGCCTCTAGGGCTCGCGAAATGATGCATGAGTTTCCAAATCTTGGTGCCATGTTGGAAAAAATCTCTCTAGGCATTCCAGTTGAGGGTATGGAGTCGCTGGCTCCAGCGCTTGCCGATGGCATGGTTTCCCTCTTTGATTACCTGCCGAAGAGCCTGTCGGTGGTTATTGTCTCTCCAGAAAAGGCTGCAGCTAGAGCCGCCAGCCTTGTTGAAACAAATGAAGAGTTCTTGCACGCCGCTTGGGACGCCGCTATGGATGGGGCTTCCGCACCAATAGATCTTTCTGGTGGTGGCTTCGTTGACTTTGCTAGCTTCAGCGAAAGGCTTTCCAACCTTCAAGTGATAACAATCTCTCCATTTGGGCTTGATTCAGAAGATGTTGTGAACCTAGGAATTCTCGAAGTTCCAAATTTCAAAGGACTAGTGTCCTCAGCTCTCGAGTGGGTGCTAGATCAGTTGGCGCAAAATCATTTAGTCGTGATTTCGTCTGAAGGTATAGGCACCAACGAAAGACTCAAGGAGGTTTTAGTTCAAGCTGGCGCCAATGCAGTACTGACTGAAGCCATCCCGGATGACCCTCGGCCTAACACCGTGTACCTAATCAAATCCCAACTTCGTAAAGGACTGGTTTCAGAGGCAGCAAAGCTAACGTTGTTGACTCAGCTCGAGTTCTACTCAAAGAGTTCCTATTCAGCACCCCAAGCAAGAAAACTTGCTGTTAAAAGAGGTCAGGCTGTTGATCCACTCACTCTTAAATCCGGTGACTATGTGGTCCACGAAATTCATGGAATTGGAAGGTTCAAGGAGCTGATTCAAAGAACCAGCGGCATCGGAGCTAGGGTGCACCAAAGAGAGTATCTGCTTATCCAGTACGCGTCATCCAAGAGAGGCTATCCCGAAGACACTCTTTATGTTCCAACCGATCAACTCGACATGCTCACCAGGTACGTCGGAGCAGAAGCGCCCGTTATTTCCAAGTTAGGTGGTTCGGATTGGGCGAGGGCTAAAGGAAATGCGAGAAAGGCGGTTCGCAAGATTGCAATCGATTTGGTCAAGCTTTACTCAGCGAGGATGAACTCTGTTGGACACGCTTTCGCCCAAGACACTCCCTGGCAACATGAGCTGGAGGAAGCTTTTGCGTTTCAGGAAACCCCCGATCAGCTCACAACAATTGAAGAGGTTAAAGCTGACATGGAAAAGCCGATCCCTATGGACCGCTTACTGGCAGGTGACGTAGGTTACGGAAAAACAGAAGTTGCCATCAGAGCTGCATTCAAGGCTATTCAAGACGGCAAGCAAGTGGCCATGCTGGTGCCAACCACCTTGCTTGCGAGGCAGCACACCGACACCGTGTTGGATCGATTCTCTGGGTTTCCGGTAAACGTGAAATCGTTATCTCGTTTTCAAACCGCGAAAGAAGTAAAAGAAACAATTGCCGGTTTGGCAACCGGCGAGGTTGACATGGTTATTGGGACCCATAGGCTGCTATCGGACTCAGTGAAATTTCGAAATCTCGGATTGATAATTATTGACGAAGAGCAACGCTTTGGAGTTGAGCACAAAGAAAAACTAAAAGCACTAAAAACTAACGTGGACATTCTGGCCATGAGCGCAACGCCAATTCCAAGAACCCTTGAAATGGCTATCACCGGAATTAGAGAGATGTCGACCCTGGCAACTCCTCCAGAAGATCGTCACCCGATTCTTACCTTCATTGGAGGATATAGCGAGAAGCAAGTTGCGGCTGCGATTAGAAGAGAGCTAATTCGAGAAGGCCAGGTGTTCTTTGTTCACAACCGAGTGGCAACCATTGAAAAAACGGCAAACGATCTGGCAAAGCTAGTTCCTGAGGCTCGTATTGCGGTAGCCCACGGACAAATGCCGGAGGCCGCACTCGAGCAGGTAGTAGTTGATTTTTGGGAGAAGAAGTTTGACATCTTGGTGTCAACAACGATTATCGAAACCGGCATTGACATCCCAAACGCAAATACCCTGATTATCGATCGAGCTGAGCACTTTGGACTTTCCCAGCTGCATCAGATAAGAGGTCGCGTTGGGCGCTCTAGGGAGCGTGCCTACGCTTACTTCTTCTATGACCCAAATAAGCCGCTAAGTGAAACCTCGCATGATCGGCTAGCCACCATCGCCCAAAACAACGAGCTGGGAGCTGGAATTCAGGTGGCCCTAAAGGATCTCGAGATTCGTGGTGCGGGAAACTTACTTGGCGGTGAGCAGTCCGGACATATCGCCGGCGTGGGATTTGATTTATACCTTCGAATGATTGGTGAAGCGGTAGCGGACTTTAAGGGAATCAAGATTGATTCCCCGGCTGAGCTAAAACTAGAGATTCCCATCGACGCTCACATCCCTCACACCTATCTAGATAGTGAGCGACTAAGGCTAGAGGCCTATCACAAGCTATCTGCCGCTTCCGGTGAAACGGGAACAAAGCAGGTTCTCGATGCAATACTGGGCGAACTGGAAGACCGCTACGGGGTCGCCCCGGAACAGGTCAAGAATCTAATTCTTGTTACCGAACTCAGGCAGATTGCTAATCGGTTAGGCCTGAAGGACGTGAACCTGCTTTCAAACATGATGCGAATACAGCCGGTGGACATGACTGAATCTATTCAAGTCAGACTTAGCAGAAGCTACCACGGGCTAAAGTATTTGCAGACGGCACGAATTCTTCAATTACCCATCCCAGTCGCACCAGATGGCGCAGCCCTAACTGGCCAGGGGCTAATTGATTTCACTCGCCAAGTTTTTGAAGATCTAGCTGCAATACAAAAGGAAGTAGAACTAAATGACTAACCTCGACGAGCTAATTGCAACAGCTAAGCAACTGCGAGCACCGGGCGGTTGTCCGTGGGACGCGGAGCAAACCCATCAGTCACTCACCAAGTATCTGATTGAAGAAAGCTATGAGCTTGTCGAAGCAATAGAGTCAGGAAGCCGAGACCAAATTCTGGAGGAACTAGGTGATGTTTTGTATCAAGTGGTTTTCCACTCTGATCTAGCCCAATCTGGTTCTCTAGGAGAAGGGTTTGACATTCAAGATGTTGCAGCGCTGTCAACAAAGAAAATGAAGGGTCGACACCCGCATGTATTTGGAACACCCGAAGAGCTTGAGCGTTACAAAGCCAACAGCGGCGATGAGGTTATGCAAAATTGGGACGCTCACAAGCAGCGGGAAAAGCCAGAACGCGAAAGCGTGCTAGATGGCATCCCAAAAGCATTGCCTTCTTTGATGCTTGCTGAAAAAGTTATTGGTAAAGCCCAATCCCTTGGTGTCTTAGGTAAAGACGAGCCTTCACCCATAGCCATAGGTGACGAGGATCAATTAGGTGCATTGCTTCTAGCCCTTGTTTTGGCCGCCAAGTCAAAAGGGCTAGACGCCGAACGTGCATTGCGTGGAAGCGTCAGAGAACTGGAAGTAGAGATTAGACAATTCGAACTAAGTGATGATTTTGATGCTGGAATTATCGGTAAGTAGTTCTAAAGCACCAGCTCGCTAACCCAAGTTTCTGGCTCTTGTCTGCCAGACTGGAATTATGGTGCAGCAAATCAACCCCCCACGAGGCATGCGTGATTTTTCGCCTGTCGAGAAATCCACCAGGGATTACCTGCTCGGGAAGATACTAGCTAGCTACCGATCATTTGGTTTTCAGGAAATCGAAACTCCGGCACTTGAGAACATAGAGCGGCTAACCAGTAGTGACGGTGGTGACAACGAGAGCCTGGCTTTCCGAGTCCTAAAGCGCGGTGAGGAGCTAGAACAAGCGCTCGGGAAAAGTGAAGATCAGCTTTCCGACCTTGGATTGAGATATGACCTTACGGTTCCACTAACCAGGTTTTATGCAACCAATCAATCCAAGCTCCCGAAGGTATTAAAGGCGATACAAACCGGTCCGGTCTGGCGAGCTGAGCGTCCACAGAAAGGTCGCTACCGACAGTTCATTCAATGCGACATTGACATCATTGGAGACGACTCCTCGTTAGCCGAAATAGAAATACTAAATGCTAGCTTGCACGCTCTTGCTAGCCTCGGACTCTCAACCGTAACAATTCGAGTAAATCATCGTGAACTTCTTTCCAAATCAATTGAAGATCTTGGAGTTTCCCTAAAAGACCAACAGCGTGCAATGATCACAATCGACAAGCTAGACAAGATTGGTATCGAAGGTGTTTGCCTAGAACTACAAGAAAGATTCGATGACTCGGTTGCCTCCAAAGCAAAAACTTGGCTTTCAGGGATGGCAAGTGATCAGTCGCCGCCCAACCAGCTAGCTGATGTTTTTTCCTCGCTCGCGCTAGAGCACCCTGGAAAGCTGCGCTTTGATCCAACATTGGTTAGGGGAATGGGCTACTACACCGGAATCATTTTTGAGATCGAGCACCCAGAATCTGGAAGTTCAATCGGTGGCGGCGGTCGCTACGACGGAATGGTTGGAAAATGGCTAGGCGAAGACGTGCCTGCTGTTGGAATCTCGTTGGGCTTTGAAAGAGTCGCTGACCTAGTTGAAGTTCCGGCGTTAGAAACCAAGAGTTTAGTTCTGGTGTTTGACCAGTCAGATCTGCAGCACGCGCTAACTACTCAAGCTCAAGCAATTGCTGCGGGTTATCTTGTGAGGCTCGAGCCCAAGCCCAAGAAGCTCAATACCTTGCTAGATAGCTTGAAGCTCCAGGGTTTTTCTTCCTTTGCGACCCTAGATAAGCCCACCGAAGGCTTCAAGGGCCTACAAATCAAACCCATAGCCTAGAGGCTGTCAAAGTAAACTAGAACTGTGCCAACGGCGGCAATTGATAAAAAATTTGGAATTAGATTCCCATCCCACTAAGGAGAAACCCCTTGTCACTTATCGAAGCCATCGGTGCTCGCGAAATTCTAGACTCGAGAGGCAACCCAACCATTGAAGTTGAGGTTCTGCTAGACGATGATTCCTTTGGTCGTGCAGCTGTTCCATCTGGTGCATCGACTGGCGCCTTCGAGGCCCACGAGTCTAGAGACGGAGACAAGTCCAGATTCTCAGGCAAAGGCGTACAAAAGGCAGTGCTTCGAGTAATCGGGGAAATCGATGAGGCTCTTGTAGATTTTGACGCTACAGATCAGAGGCTGGTAGACAACGCACTAATTTCTCTTGATGGAACAGAAGCCAAATCAAACTTGGGTGCTAACGCAATTTTGGGTGTTTCACTTGCCGTTGCAAAAGCTGCCGCAGATAGCAGCGGATTACCGCTTTATCGATATCTTGGTGGACCAAATGCCCACACACTTCCAGTCCCGCTAATGAACATCTTGAACGGTGGAGCCCACGCAGACAACGCAGTGGACATCCAAGAATTCATGATTGTTCCAATTGGTGCTCCAACATTTTCTGAAGCACTTAGGTGGGGCACCGAGGTTTACCATTCTCTCAAGTCATTGCTTCAGTCCAAGAACCTTGCAACTGGATTAGGTGACGAGGGAGGGTTTGCACCGGACCTGCCAACTAACCGTGCGGCACTAGAGCTGATATCTGAGGCCATCGAAAAAGCTGGCTACAAAGTTGGAACTGACATCGCCATGGCACTGGATGTTGCGGCAACCGAGTTTTTCAAAGACGGTAAGTATCACTTCGAAGGCAGAGCTCATTCAGCCGAAGAGATGATCTCTTACTACGAAGGTCTCGTAGCCGCCTTCCCGCTTGTTTCCATCGAGGACCCACTAGACGAAAACGACTGGGATGGCTGGGCAGCCATGACTAAGCGCCTAGGTTCCAAGATTCAGCTAGTGGGAGATGATCTTTTTGTAACCAACCCATCCAGACTCCAAATGGGTATAGATAAGGGAACCGCTAACAGCATCCTGGTCAAAGTAAACCAAATCGGAACTCTTACAGAGACCCTGGACGCTGTTGCCCTAGCCCAGCGACATGACATGACCGCAATCATTTCCCATCGATCCGGTGAAACCGAAGACACTTTTATTGCAGATTTGGCCGTTGCAACCAATGCTGGACAAATCAAGACTGGGGCTCCAGCAAGAAGTGAGCGAGTAGCCAAATACAACCAACTGCTTCGAATTGAAGAGGAGTTGGCTGATGCCGCTTACTACCCTGGAGCGAGAGCTTTCAAGAACTTCCGCTAGGAAATCTAAATGAGAATTACCAGCCGCCTCAATAGCTACACGTTAGCGATGCTCGCAGTGATGCTGATTGGTGTTCTCACTCTTGCCCCAAGCCTGCAACTTCTGTTCGAGCAAAGGCGAGACATCGCTGATTACCAAGCACTTGTTGAGCAAGCCAAGGCTGAGCTCGAAGGAATGAAAGAAGAACGTCTTCGATGGGACGATGAAGTTTACGTTCGCTCTCAAGCTAGAGATCGGCTTTACTTTGTAATGCCAGGTGAGGTTAGCTTTCTAGTCATGGACGCAGAGGGAATTGATGTTTCAGACACTTCAGGCTCGGTGGGTGCAATGCTTGCTGAGCAGCGCCGAGGCAGTGGCTTCAGTCAAGAAGTTGTAGCAAGCAAAGCTAGTTGGGTTGAATCAATCTTGGAATCTGCCTTGCGCGCAGGGCTTGAGCAGCCGAGCCAGGAACCCGAGCCAGAAGTTGACTGAAGTATTACAAAAAGACATTGACTCCGTTTCTGCTCAGCTTGGAAGACCAGCTAGGGGAATTGTTGCTATTGCAGCTAGGTGCGTTTGTTCAAATCCGATCGTGGTAAAAACTGAACCCAGACTCGAAAACGGAACTCCTTTTCCAACCGTCTACTATCTAACGCTGCCAGCGGCTACCGCAGCTATTTCCACTTTGGAAGCTACTGGATTGATGTCCGAGCTCCAGCAGCGTTTAGCTGAAGAACCGGAACTAGCAGCCAGCTACCAAAAAGCACACGAGAGATACCTGGAAGACCGGGCAAGCTTGGGGTTTGTAGCGGAGATAGAAGGCATTTCAGCTGGCGGAATGCCCACAAGAGTCAAATGTCTCCACTCGCTCGTTGCGCATTCGCTGGCCAAAGGACCTGGGGTAAACCCCCTAGGGGATTTGGCGCTAGCTGCTTGCAGTTGGTCACCAAGTAGGTGTGAATGCGCAAAATAGTGACCGCTGCGATTGTTGCTTTGCTGAGTATTTCTCTGTCTCAGTCGGCAAGCGCGGATTCAATTCGAGATCGCCAATACTGGCTTGAGCAGTTTGGATTTACGTCAGCATGGGACTCTAGTCAAGGCGAGGGAGTCAAGGTCGCAGTAATTGACACTGGAATTGATGCAACTCACCCCAGCCTTCGTGGATCAGTAGTTGGGGGAACGGACGTGTCCGGCCTTGGGACCAGTGACGGCCTCACATTGGTTGGAACAAGCAACTATCACGGGACTATGGTGGCATCAATTCTTGCTGGTCGCGGAGCTTTCGAAGATGAAAATAGTGGCGTAATCGGCACCGCTCCAAAAGCACACTTGCTATCAGTCTCGATGGCCTTTGGGGTTCCTGGACTCGACACCGACTCTCAAATTGCGGAAGGCATAATTTGGGCAGTAGATAATGGCGCAACAGTCATAAATCTTTCCCTAACGAGAAACTCAGTTTCCTGGCCGAAGAGTTGGGACGAAGCATTTTTGTATGCTTTTGAAAATGATGTAGTGATTGTTGCGGCCGTTGGAAACCTAGCTGATGGAACTGAACAGGTATCAGCTCCGGCTTCAATTCCCGGGGTGATTGCGGTTGCCGGAGTAGATGGAGAATTGAATCCTTCCGCGCTATCTTCGGTCAAGGGATTCACTATCGGAGTCACCGCACCATCTGAGGACCTAGTTGCTGCCTACCCTGGTGGCGAGTACCGGCTTTGGTCGGGAACTAGTGCAGCCGCACCTATTGTTTCTGGGTTGGTTGCAATGATTCGATCGATGTATCCGGAAATGAACGCAGTTAACGTAGTCAATCGCGTTATTCAATCGGCACGAAAAGTTGGCTTTGAAGGTTACTCAAATGGCTACGGGTACGGAATCATTGACGCAGAGAAAGCCCTATTGGCTGAAATCCCTGAGGTTTCGGAAAATCCCCTTGGCTCGCTAAGCAAGTGGATCGAGCTCTACCGGCCTAGCGAGCCCGAAGAGACTATCCCTGGTGAGATTGTGACGCCAATTACAGCTCCAGAGCTTGAGCTGATACAGCCTGAGCCTTGGTATGCCAACGGCAATGTCTGGCTCTCGGTTGCTGGCTATGCTGGTTTGGGGCTGCTAGCAATTTTCTTGTACTTTGCCTTCAGGCCTCGAAGTCAAAGCCCAGCTCCATCAAAACGAAAGTAGTAAATTAGTTCAATGCCCAAAATTCTTATTGTTGGTGGCGGTTACGCCGGCTTCTATACAGCCAAAAAGCTAGAAAAGTACCTTGGTAAATCTGAAGCAGAGGTGACTCTAGTTGACCCTCTGCCATACATGACTTATCAGCCTTTTCTTCCCGAGGTAGCAGCTGGGTCCATTGAGCCGAGGCACGTACTAGTCTCTTATCGAAGACACCTCAAGCGCACCAACATTGTTGGCGGAAAAGTAAGTTACATAAACCATCAGGACAAGAAAGTCACGGTCTCTAGCCCAAACCTAGAAACTTATGAGCTTGAATACGATCAAATAGTTGTGACCGCCGGTGCGGTATCTAGAACTTTCCCGATTCCAGGCGTTGCGGACTTGGCAATTGGAATGAAAACAATCGAAGAAGCGATTGAGGTTAGAGACCGACTGTTTACAAACTTTGATAGAGCGGCAGGTTTGCCAGCTGGCCCGGAACGTCAGAAACTTCTTACCTTCGTTGTAGTTGGTGGGGGATTTGCGGGAATTGAAGCCTTCGCCGAAATGCTTTCGCTGGCTACCTACCTTCTTCGCTACTACCCAAACATTAAGTTTGAAGAAGTTCAGTTCCACCTAGTTGAAGCGATGAGTCGAGTAATGCCAGAGGTCTCACTGAAAACAAGTGAGTGGGTTGTCAAAAATTTGAGAGATCGTAATGCTCATGTGCACCTAGACACTCAGCTGCAATCTGCAGAAAACGGGCTGGTCGAACTCTCGAGTGGACTGAAGCTTTCAGCGGACATAATTGTTTGGACCGCTGGGGTAATGGCAAATCCAGCCGTAAAAAACACAGATCTCCCGCTAGACGAGCGAGGAAGAGTGACTGCAGACTCGTCACTTCGAATAGTTGAGGGTGAAAAAATCATTGAAGGCGCATGGACGGCTGGAGATAACTCAGCGGTGCCAGATCTATCCGGCGACGGTGTGGGCGGCTACTGCGTTCCAAATGCCCAGCATGCAGTTAGGCAGGGAAAGCTCCTCGCAAAGAACTTGGTAGCAAGTTTGCGCGGAGAGGGTATCAAGCCTTACTTCCACAAGAACATGGGTGCGGTCGCTGGACTAGGCATCGGGGTCGGAGTTTTCCAATATCGGAAGATTGCCGTAACTGGCTTACTGGCCTGGTTCATGCATCGCGGTTACCACGTATTGGCAATGCCGATGTGGGAAAGAAAGTTCCGAGTTCTAGGTGGTTGGATTGCTAACTTCTTGCTTCGGCGAGATGTCGTCTCAATTGAGTCCACGAAAGATCCACGATTAGCCTTTGAGACCTGGGCCTCTAGACCCAAGAACTAGAGCCACTTTAGTTTTAGGCCCCCGTAGCCCAATGGCAGAGGCAGACGACTTAAAATCGTCACAGTATGGGTTCGAGTCCCATCGGGGGCACACCTCCTAGTTTTCTGTGAGAATCAAGCCCAAGCCCAAAAAGCACCCGTTCTGGCCTAACATTTTTACAACACCTCTTTTCGAATGATTGGAATACTCGTGGAAATCGCTCTTTTGGTACTAGTTGGCTTAGTTCTGCTTGTAGGAATCTGGCTATGGTCTACCTACAACGCTTTGGTAGCACTCAATGTTCGAGTAGACGAGGCCTGGTCTGACATAACCGTTCAACTAAAACGCAGAGCAGAATTGATTCCAAACTTGATCGAGACTGTAAAAGGTTACGCGGCTTACGAAGGCAAGGTTTTCGATGATGTAACAAGAGCTCGTGCCGCTACCGTATCTCCTGAAGCACTTTCGCACCCGGAACAGGCAGCCGCTGCAGAGAACATGCTTCAAGGTGCACTTAAGTCCTTATTTGCCGTTGCAGAAGCATATCCCCAACTGCAAGCAAGCCAAAACTTTTTACAACTCCAGGCTGAACTAACTGACACCGAAGACAAGATCATGGCTTCTAGGCGTTTCTACAACGGTGGCGTCAGAGAACTGAACACCAAGGTGCTTCAATTCCCACAAAACTTCTTCGCCAAGAGTTTAGGATTCCCAGCTCGAGAGTTCTTTGAGGTGGCGGATGCTGCAAGCATCGCTGAACCACCAAAGGCTAGCTTCTAAAACTTAAGAGAAAACAAAAATGTACTCAGCTATAGCTGCCAACAAACGAAACACCATAATAATTATTGGCTTGTTCGTTGCCCTACTGAGTGCGCTTTCAATCTGGTGGGGAACTGCCTCAGGAAACGGCTCATCGGCACTATTTATAGTTGGCTTTGTTTTGATCTACACAATTTTTCAGTATTACATGTCCGGAAAAATAGCCATTGGTATGACCGGTGCTGTTGAAATACAAAAGTCTGACAATCCTAGGCTGTGGCGCATTGTGGAAAATCTATCGATTGCTGAGGGCATTCCAATGCCCAAGGTTTATATCATCAACGACCCAGCCCCAAATGCTTTTGCCACCGGTCGGGATCCGGAGCACGCTATAGTTGCTGCCACCACGGGTTTGCTTGTGATCATGGACGATAACGAACTCGAGGGTGTTATGGCTCATGAGCTTGCCCACATCAAGAACTACGACATTCGGGTTTCGACAATAGTTTTTGGCTTAGTAAGTGCCATTGGAATCTTGGCTGACTTTGCCATTAGGGCTGCCTTTTTTGCCGGAGGCAACAAATCCCGAGATGGCGCAGGTGCTGTGTTCTTGTTGATTGGAGTGATTGCCAGCGTCATTGCTTGGTTTATCGGACCGATTGTGAGCGCTGCGGTGTCGCGGCAGAGAGAATTCCTAGCTGATGCAACAGGTGTTGAGATAACCAGGTATCCAGAAGGATTGGCTAGCGCCTTGCAGAAACTCGGTGAATATGGTCGTCCGATGAAAAAAGTGAGCGCCTCGATGGCTCACATGTTTCTAAACGACCCAATCAAGCCAGGCTTTACCGAAAGACTGTTCTCGACCCATCCGCCAATTCCCAAGAGAATTGAGCGTATTCAGGCAATCGGCACTAAGTTCTAGTTCCGAATCTAACTAAACTTGGGACTTAGGTAAATTCTCTGAAAGGCCCGCATGACTGGATCAACCCCCGTGGTAGTGCCTCAGCTTGCCGATTTTGAAAGCGCTCTTGCAAACGTTCGAAAGGTAGCGATAGAGACCCCAACGCTTCATTCAAATTTTTTGTCTGAGCTGGTTGGCCAAGAAGTTTTTCTCAAGTGTGAGAACTTACAAAGAACCGGGGCTTATAAAGTCCGAGGCGCCTTTAATCGCATGAGTAAACTTACGGCTGCCGAGCGGAAGCAGGGCGTCATTGCGGCATCAGCCGGAAACCACTCTCAGGGCGTTGCGTTGGCAGCAAAAAAGCTTGGCATCAAAGCAACGGTTCACATGCCCATTGGCGCTTCACTACCAAAAGTGGAGGCAACAAGAAACTATGGAGCTAAGGTTGTGCAGTCTGGTGCAACATTTGCCGATTGCCTCAGGGCTTCTCAGGAAGAAGCCAAAGAGTCCGGTGCTATTTTTATTCCACCCTTTGATCACATGGATGTTGTGGTGGGGCAGGGAACAGTTGGTTTAGAAATAATGCAACAGCACCCAGACACCTCAACCATTGTTGTTGCAATCGGAGGTGGAGGATTAGCAGCGGGGGTTGCAGTATCTGCCAAGCTAGCCGCTGCTGCTATGGGCAGAAAAATCCGGGTCATTGGAGTCCAGTCAGAGCACTCTGCTGCCTACCCGGTGTCCCTTCGGGCCGGAAAGGTTACCGAGATAAAGACCACTCCAACAATTGCCGATGGAATTGCTGTTTCCAAACCGGGCCGAATTCCTTTTGAGCTAATCAAGAAGTACATAGACAAAGTAGTGACGGTCTCGGAAAACGATATCGCCAAAGCGATACTGGTGCTTTTGGAGAGATCTAAGCAGGTTGTAGAGCCAGCCGGTGCTGTGGCCGTTGCCGCCTTGATGAGCGGTAAAGCCAAGGCCAAGGGCAAGACGGTAGCCATTCTCTCGGGAGGGAATATGGATCCACTGCTACTGCAGCGTGTAATTCGTCATGGGCTCTCTACAGCTGACCGGTACACAAACTTCTCCGTGATGCTTCCAGATCGCCCAGGACAACTGGCCCTTACGGCTGAGGTCATTGCTGGTGCCCACGCGAACGTTATCGAAGTTTTACACACCAGACACGGCAACGGTCTCCAAATTAGCGAAGTTGAACTTAACCTATCCATTGAAACAAGTGGCCATAAGCACCGCATGGAAGTGGTTGATGCACTAGAAAAAGCTGGACTCAGGCCAAAACTGCAACCTGCTCGAGAAGACTAGCTGTTAGTAACATCCAGAATCTTCACTTGGATGATCTTGCCGTTTGGCAAGAAAACATCTAGCTTGTCTCCAATTTTCTTACCCATAATTGCGCTACCAATCGGCGAGTCTGGACTGTAAACCTCAATCTTGTCATCGCTGATTTCTGCGCTTCCAAGTAAAAACTTCTTTTCCGTGCCGTTTAGTTCAACGCGGATTACTAAACCTTGCTCAACTATTCCATGAGCCTTAGGGGCTTCACCCACTTGCGCACTAGATAGGATCTCTTCGAGGCGATTGATTCTCGACTCAATTTTTCCTTGCTCCTCTTTGGCAGCGTGGTAACCGCCGTTTTCTTTGAGGTCACCTTCCTCACGAGCTTCTTGGATTCTCTTGGCGATGTCGCTACGCGCAATTGTCAGCAGATATTCCAACTCGTCCGCAAGGCGTTCATAGGCTTCCTGGGTTAGCCAGGTTGCATCATTGATCTCAGACATAATCTCTCTAGCCTAATTCAGCGACAAGAATCGACCAAACCAGAGACGCCCAGCTCTGTGGTTCTTACAGTGGTCGAGATAACAGTAGAGCGGTTATCGGAGGCGGCTACCTCAAGGGCTAGAAATCCAACAATCGCGAATGCTTGATTAAGCACTTTCACGTCACAAACAACCGACTCACCAGGGGTCCTAGAAACCTCAAATGTCACTTTGGTCGAGTATTCATCAATCACTTCGTAGGCGATATCCCGGTGGCTGATCTTGGCTGATTCATTGGCTGTGAATAGCGCTGCCCAGAGCAAAAAAGCAATCAAAGTAATGCTGCCAATAGAGATTGCAAGAATTCGATCTTTTCGATCCAGACGAGACCGCCCATAACGCTGATGACTAATGTTTTTACTCACCAAGCAAGGTTAACCGAGATTTGTAGTTCATACTTAAGAGCATGAGAAACTTTCTGTTCTGGCTAGCTAGTGAAGCACCCTCCAATGTAGTTATTGATGACACCTGGTATAGCCCCGGGGTGGTTGGATTTTTGGCGACTTTTGGTGTGGCAGGGGCCGCAATCTTGATTATCTTTGACATGACCAGAAGGGTTCGACGCGTGCGTTATCGAGCTGAAATAGTTCAAAAATTGGACTTGGAACAACAGCTGGGAGAGTCGGCAAGCGCAGAGGATTCAAAACCCTAACTAGGCAAAGGATCCTGCAACTGGATTCAGGCAGATAATCAAAACTGCTGTCCAGTGGCACAAAAATGCCAGCACAGTGAAGCTGTGGAAGATCTCGTGAAAGCCAAAGTGCCCTGGGACGGGATTTGGTTTTTTGAGGGCATAGAACACGGCGCCAATGGTATACATGAGCCCTCCCGCGAGAATCAAAACCATCATCGCTAAATTCACTGCCACAAAATCAGGGAGAAAAACTACTGCGGCCCAACCCATAACGATGTAAATGATTACGTAGAGCCATCTGGGTGCCCCTAGCCAGAAGACGCGGAATCCAATTCCCAAAAGCGCAGTTGCCCAGATGGCAACAATTAGCAGTAGCCCTTTTTCCTGGGGCAGCGCCAACAGCGTGATCGGGGTGTAGCTACCAGCAATCAGTAAGAAGATGTTGGCGTGATCAAATCTTTTCAGAGCTTTCTTAGCTTTGGGTTTCCAGTTGAACCGGTGATAAATGGCACTCGTGCCAAATAGCAGTATTGAGCTAGCAAAAAACACTGATGCCGCAATCTTGGCGGTAAGACCATCAGCCAGTACAACCAGAACTATTCCTCCAGCAATTGCAATTGGAAGAACACCGGTGTGAATCCAACCACGCCAAGTTGGCTTTACGTCCTCGGTAGTTTGAGACATCTCAGTCAAAGGTAGATGCAGCGGCTCATTCTCAGAGTTGATTTCTACCATAGTTAAACAATAGATGGCATTTGAAGCGGTAACCTTGGATTGTGCGAAATCTTGTTTACAGCATTTATGAAGCTCGTCTTGAGCGTCAGCTAGACAAAGCAAACATCCCCAAACACATCGCGGTAATGCTCGATGGCAACAGGCGCTGGGCTGACAAAAACAACGGCTCGAAGGCAAAATCCGGTCACGTCGCGGGTGCTCAAAAGATTTTTGAATTTCTCTCCTGGTGCGACGAATTAGAAGTACCCGTAATCACGCTTTACTTGCTCTCCACCGAGAACCTCAAGCAAAGAAACACTGAAGAACTCCAGGACCTGTTTCAGATTCTGGATCAGCTTGCTAAAGAGATGGTTTCTCGGGGCAGGTGGAAAATCCGGATTATGGGGGACAAAAGCGCTCTTGCTGGAAGGTTCCTTGATTCCCTTGAGGAATCTGAAAAGGCAAGCCAAAACACAAAGGGAGCAACTGTCAACCTAGCTATTGGCTATGGGGGACGCCAAGAGATCACCGACGCTATGCGATCAATAGTTCAGGCAGCCATTTCCGCAGGGGAGGATCTTTCTAAGGTTTCCGAGTCATTGACGCCAGAGCTTATCGCCTCACATCTTTACACTTCAGATCAACCAGACCCTGACCTAATCATTCGCACATCCGGCGAGCAGCGTTTAAGTGGTTTTTTACTTTGGCAATCAAGTAACTCGGAACTCTATTTTGAAGAAGCCCTTTGGCCGGATTTTAGAAAGGTCGACTTTCTTCGTGCCATTAGAGCTTTTGCGAGAAGACACAGACGGTTCGGCGCCTAATTCTTCCAGGCAGAGCTGGGGATAACTATCTCCAACCAGAATAGGTTTTGCATACCATTCTGGGGTGTTTGAAACTCTTGCCTCGTTTATTTCAGCACTCGGTCTTGGCTACTTGGCTCTTACGGCCTGGCCATTAGCCAAGACCGACATTAAAGTTAGACGGCTACCAAACATCTACGTGTTGCCATCATTTCCGATTACCATCCTCGGGCAGGTCACAGCGGGTTTAGTAACTGGGGTTTGGATCAACATCCTTTGGGCGTTGCTTTCTATGGTTGTTACTTTTGCGCTGTCGCTATTTGTAAATCGACTAGGACTCATGGGTATGGGGGATGTGAAGCTAATGTCTGCCATGGCACTTGCACTTGGCTGGTACTCGCCACTACTTCCAGCGCTCGCTTTACTGATTAGCTTTTTGATTGCAGGGCTAGCAGCAACAGCGCTTCTAATTTTTGGAAGGATAAAGCTTGGAGGCTCTATGCCATTAGGGCCATATCTAATGGCTGGTTTTTTAGGGGCTGTTAGCGTGGGGGCTTTGTCATAGACAATACGTCAAGTGCTTTGTCCAAATCAGCTTCGCTGATTTCTCCGCGCTCAACAAACCCTAAGTCAATAACTGCATCACGAATTGTTATGGATTTTTCAACGGAGTGCTTTGCGATTTTGGCGGCTGCCTCATACCCGATGACTTTGTTTAGAGGAGTCACGACTGCAGGGCTCGACTCGGCTAGAGCAAGCGCACGGTCCTGGTTCACTTCAAGACCCTCAATGGTCTTATCTGCCAAAACTCTAGAAGAATTTGCCAACAACCTAATTGATTCCAAAAGAGAATTTCCCATGACGGGAATGGCAACATTCAGTTCAAAGTTCCCGCTAGCTCCTGCCCAAGCAACCGTTTGATCGTTTCCGATCACTCGGGCACAGACCATCAACACCGCCTCTGGAATTACAGGATTTACTTTGCCTGGCATTATCGAGGAGCCCGGTTGTAGATCAGGTATGGCTAACTCTCCGAGTCCAGCATTGGGACCAGATCCCATCCACCTCAAGTCGTTGTTGATTTTTGTGAGACTCACTGCCAGCACGCGTAGGGCGCCAGAGGCTTCCACGAGAGCGTCTCTTGCCCCCTGTGCTTCGAAGTGGTCCCTAGCTTCTGTTATCGGCAAAGAGGTCGCCTTTGCAAGAATCTTGATTACCTCTTGAGCAAAGCCCTTAGGGGTGTTTATCCCGGTACCAACTGCTGTTCCGCCAAGCGGCACTTCTGCTACTCGCGGAATTGTTCCTTTAATGCGCTCGATGCCATAGCGAATCTGGGCGGCGTAACCGCCAAACTCTTGCCCAAGGGTCACGGGAGTGGCATCCATGAGGTGTGTTCTTCCAGCTTTTACTACCTGAGTCCATTGCTTTGACTTGCTCTCAAGTTTGGAAGCCAGGTAGTCAAGTGCGGGTAGCAAGTCGTTTACTACAGCTGAAGCAACGGCTAGGTGCACTGAGGTGGGGAAAACATCATTAGAAGACTGCGAGGCATTTACGTGATCGTTTGGATGAACTTTCTTTCCCAAATGGTTAGAAGCAAGTGTTGCTAGAACCTCGTTCATGTTCATATTCGATGACGTTCCCGAACCTGTTTGGTAAATGTCTACTGGGAACTGCATGTCATGCTTTCCGGAAATAACTTCATCGGCGCTTTTGGCGATTGCCTCCGCTACGTCTTTATCTAACACTCCAAGCTTGTTGTTCGCTAAAGCAGCGGCTTTCTTGATTTGAGCCAAAGCGGCTATGTGTGCGGACTCCAAAGTTGAACCTGAAATGGGGAAGTTTTCAACTGCACGCTGAGTCTGAGCGGAATAGAGTGCGTTTTTAGGTACTTTGACCTCACCCATAGTGTCGTGCTCAATTCGAAATTCCATAACTGCCCTGTCTCAACTAGGAAATTGCTTAAAGCCATTTCTCGCCAGGAATCTTTTTTTGATTCCACACCTCTAATTTACTCTTTTTGGCAGGCAATAGCAGTTAGACAAGCTCGCATATTGGCATTCTGCGGTTCGAAACATCGGGGAGAGGGTTAGTTGGTGTTGTTCGCTTCAATCAAAAGCGACAATTGTGTAGCGAAATCTTCGAGTTGCTGCCTAGGCGCTACCCCATAAACCAAAACAGCATTGCTGTCGTATTCAAGGACCATTAGGAAATCCTTTGATTTTTGAGGATTGTTCTCCTTTGTGCTTTCGAATATCTCCCAGGTTGAGTTGCCTAAGACTACTTCCTCAGTTGGCTTGTTGGCCTCTAATTGAATTTGGAGCCAGGTTTGATTGACATCAAATCCTTGAGTTAGAGCAATGAATTCACTGTTTGGACCGACAAACCCGGCGTACCAAGTTGCAACACCATCTTGAGTAGCTGATCTAAATCTTGCTGAGTTTGAATACCAGTCCACTGGAATAGCTGGGACTAACAAAGGCCCTGGCGCCTGGGAGGCGGCTTGAACAGCAAGCTCTTTATAGTCAACCGCTTGAACTCGGTTGGAGTCATCGCGCGGTACAGCAAGAATCAGAACTAACATCACGCCAATAGTTGCCCCAAGCGAAAGAAGAAGATTGATTAGCGTCTGGCGAGCCCGACGCTTAGCCGCGGCATCGCTCACGCGGCTCCAGTTTTCTTAGCTTTAGCTACTTTCTCAAGTTGGTCTCTGGCACCGGAGAGCCATTTCTCACAACGATTAGCTAATGCTTCCCCGCGCTCCCAAAGCTTCATAGAGTGCTCTAGAGTCACCGACCCTGTTTCGAGCTCGGCGACAATTTTTACTAATTCATCGCGAGCTTGCTCGTAGGTCATCGCCTCTATGTCTTTATTGGTTTCATTCATTGTGTTCCTAGCCTACTTTCAATCTGCAGTGACTCCAAGGTCTCCCTTGGAAAGAGTCACCCTAAGTTTTTGTCCCTTAGCTGCACTCTTAGGGTCGGTTATTACTCCGCCATCCAAATTTCTGACCACGGCGTAGCCTCGTTCAAGAGTTAGCTTGGGTGACAGAGCCCTAACCTGACCTCGCATTCCAGAAATTAACAGCTGCTCTTTGTCGACAAAGTTTTGCGTTTGTGTCCTAATCCCCAAAAACAGTTGGCTAACCTCCAACGCTCGATCATCAACGATTGTGAACGGATTGGCAAAAATTGGCCGACTTCTTATACCTGAAACTAACTCAAGCTGATTCTGAACAAAACTGACAACCCTGGCAGAGATTCTCTCAAGAGCAATAGTTAGCTTCTTTCTCTCGTCCACCACGTCTGGAACTACAGTCTTAGCAGCGTCCGTTGGAGTCGAGGCTCGGAGGTCAGCAACCTCATCCGTTAGGGGTCTATCGTTTTCGTGACCGATTGCGCTAACTATCGGAGTCTTACAATTTGCTACCGCCCTAACAACCTGCTCATCGGAGAAAACTAGAAGATCTTGAAACGATCCTCCACCGCGGGTCAGAATTATGACATCTACTTCGGTATCGGCATCGAGTAGTTCAATTGCCTTAATTATTTCCGCTGCGGCCTTATCGCCTTGAACCGGGGTGTGTTGAATCTTGAACCTAACCTCGGGCCAGCGAAGCTTGGCGTTTTGGAGGACATCTTTTTCAGCGTCACTATTGGCTCCGGTAATCAAACCAATCAAGTTAGGAAGAAACGGCAGCGGCTGTTTTCTTTCGGCCAGAGTCAGACCCTCTTTGACTAGCTGCTGTCGCAGCCTTTCGATTCTCTCCAGTAGTTCTCCGAGACCCACTTTTCTTATGGCAAGAACATCCATGCTGGTTTTGCCGGAGCGCTCCCAGAAGTCAGGGTGCACGAGCGCAACCACTCGGTCTCCAGCTGCAAGCTCTGCTACGGTTTTGAGAACCTCTGGCTTTCGGGAGTGAATTGAGAATCCTTTGTCGGCAACCAGGTCTCTCAGTTCGCCAAAAAAGACATCCTTTTTTGGGCTGATTTGGGAAATTTGACCTTCAACCCAGACATTTCCAAGCCTGGTTATCCAGTCCTTCAGGCTGGTGGTGAAATTCGAGACGCTCCATGGAGTCAGCTCACTTGACACTCTAGATTCTGAGGATTGCTGCTCTAAATCCTCTGACATGTCGGTTCCTTCAAGTGGCTAAGTTATCTCTCGTAAGATTGAGGTGTGACCCAAATAAACATTACCCCTTCAAAGCGCGTGCTTTTGGCCGCCCCTAGAGGCTACTGCGCTGGTGTGGATCGAGCGGTAATCGCTGTCGAAAAGGCGCTGGATCATTACGGCGCTCCTGTCTATGTTCGCAAAGAAATCGTTCACAACAAGCACGTTGTCACAGGACTGGAAAAGCGCGGAGCAATATTTGTTGACGAGGTTGATGAGGTTCCAGAGGGTGCAACACTGGTGTTTTCCGCTCACGGGGTTTCGCCCGCAGTAGTAAAGGCATCCGAGGCGCGTGGCCTAAACACAATTGATGCAACCTGCCCCCTGGTAACCAAAGTGCACCGCGAGGTGCAGAGGTTTGCTGCAGAAGAGTACGACATTCTTTTGATCGGACACGAAGGTCACGAAGAGGTGGAGGGAACTGCTGGCGAAGCACCAGATCACGTTCAACTTGTAGACGGGCAAGATGGAATTGAAAACGCAAAGGTAAAAGACCCTAAGAAAGTTATTTGGCTATCCCAGACAACTCTTTCGGTAGACGAGACCATGGAAACAGTATTGAAACTTCGAGAGAAATTTCCAACTTTACAAAATCCCCCAAGTGATGACATTTGTTACGCAACCCAGAACCGACAAGTTGCCATAAAGAAGGTCGGTTCTGAGTCGGATCTAGTTTTGGTTATTGGATCAGCAAACTCATCCAATACAGTCCGGCTTGTGGAGGTCGCCTTGGAAGCCGGCGCTAAAGCTGCATACCGAATTGACTACGCGAGCGAGATACAGGATGAATGGTTCGAAGGAGTTGAGACCGTAGGGGTGTCTTCTGGAGCATCTGCACCTGAAGAGCTCGTGGACGAAGTTCTTGAGTACCTAGAAAAGCGTCAGTTTGGTAAGCCCACAGAGATCACAACAGCCGAAGAGGATGTTCAATTCTCGCTACCAAAGGAGTTGCGCAAGGACCTCAAAGAGGCTGGTCAAGACACCAGCAACAAGGTTAAACGCTCTTAGGCTCCAAAGTTGGTCTCTTTGTGCGGGTGACCAGTCTGGTCATAGGTAGTCCACATGCCAATTTGTTTACCCGAGTCGAAGCTCCCAGAACGCATTAAGGTTCCGTCTTTTCTGAAAAACTCCCAGTAGCCGTGCATCTTGGCGTCTTTGAACTTCCCCTTATATCTGGGGGTGCCGTTTTGGTAGAAAGGTGAACGCTCCGGCACTACGCAGTAGGTGACTTTCCAGCAGAACCTAACTGGTTTGCGGCTTGCACTACTCTGGCTGCCATCGAAGCCTCTCCTAGCTTTCCCCACGCTCTTGGGTCATAAGCCTTCTTGTTTCCAACTTCACCGTCTACCTTCAGAACTCCGTCGTAGTTGGCAAAGATGTGCCCAGCAACTGCGCGAGTAAAGGCATACTGAGTGTCAGTATCGATGTTCATTTTTATAACACCAAAGCTAACCGCGTCTGCAATTTCTTTTTCGGTTGAACCAGAACCCCCATGGAACACAAGATCAAAAGGCAAATCCTTGGAGTACTTCTTACCGACTGCTGTTTGGATTTCATCTAGCAGCTCTGGCTTTAGCTTGACGCTTCCTGGCTTGTAGCTACCGTGAACGTTTCCAAAAGTAAGAGCAGTTAGGTATCTTCCGTTTTCTCCAAGACCTAGTGCTTCAACTGTGGCCATGCCGTCTTCTACTGTTGTGAAAAGATCTTTTCCAGATCCTCCCTCAACGCCGTCTTCTTCGCCACCGACAACTCCGACTTCAATTTCTAGAATCGATCCAACAGCCGTGGTCTTTGCCAGGAGCTCTTTGGCGATGTCTAGATTCTCTTTTAGTGGAACCGCTGAGCCATCCCACATGTGGGAATTGAATAATGGATCTAGACCATTTTTTACTCGCTCTGCAGAAACCTCAAGTAGTGGGCGAACGAAGCCATCAAGATTTCCCTTGGGGCAGTGATCAGTGTGTAACGCAACGGTGATTCCATATCCCTTAGCCACTTCACGCACAAAGGCAGCCATTGCCTGTGCACCAATTGCCATGGACTTAACGGTCGAACCGGAGAAGTATTCTGCTCCACCTGTGGAGACCTGCAAGATTCCATCAGAGCCACACTCTTGGAAACCTTGCAAAGCAGCAATGACAGTAGCCGAAGATGAAACGTTGATAGCCGGGTAAGCAAACTTCTGGGACTTAGCCCGATCCAGCATCGCTAGATAGGCATCGGGGGTTGCTACTGGCATGTCTATTTCTCCTTGAAAATCGCTGGTTCTTTGAGTGGAGCAAGTAGGTCTATATCCTCAGTTAAGAACACCTCGGGCAAGTTGTCAATGTTGTCCAGGCCGCTAGTTGGCTGGGAGACCTTCACAGCGCCCCATTGAACCGCAGTCATGGCACCAACTGGAACATTGAATTCAACACCAAAGTCTTGGTCTGTAATGGGGTTGTTGGTTATCGCAGCAAGGAATCCTGCCAAGGTTGCATCGCCCGCACCGACAGTGTTTATAACCTTGACTGGAGCCGTTTTAGTAGCCCAGGCTCGAGTTTTTGTAACTGCTAGCATTCCGTCTTCACCAAGCGAGGCCAAAACACATTCAACACCGTGGGAGCAAAGCTCGCGCGCGGCCTCTATTACGTCTCCACTTGTCATTAGGTCGCGACCCACTGCCGAGGCAAGCTCCTCAGCATTTGGCTTCAGAATTGCAGCTTCACCTTGACGAACCCAGTAGGCCAGAGGGTCACCGCTAGTATCCAAAACTACTCGGACACCCAGTTTCTCCATTCGTTGAAAGATTGGATGCAGGTCAACAAAAGTTCCTGTCGATTCGTCTATCGGGAGTGCACCAGCAATAACAAGCCATCGGGCTTCGTTGTCAATAACGGTTTTCTCAGTTAGGTTAATAACCTGTTGCCACTCCTTAGAACTAAGTGGCTTTGGTGCTTCATTAATTTTTGTGGTGGTACCCCCGCGCTCCAAAATAGTTGTTGAAACTCGGATAGTTCCATCTATCCAAAGTGGTACCAAGAAATTTCTTGATCCAGTTCGTTCCAAAATACCTTTTTCAGCGTTTCCAATTGGAACTACGGCAGGGGATGGGATTCCTGCCAAGTGAAGCGCCCTTGCCACGTTGATTCCTTTACCGGCAAGTTCTTCGCCAACTGAATCTGCTCGATTGACAGCACCGCTAACTAAATCAGTAACTAGGTATGTTCGATCTAGAGTTGGCGCAGGAGTCAATGTGACTATCGGTGACTTGATCGCTGCGCCAGACATGCAGTTACTCCTTGTGGATTCATAATTGGAACCTTCTAAACATTCGGTTCCGGAGAGAAATATAGGTCTGCAAACACCTTTGTGAGCACTGAAGACGAGTATAGCCAAAGCAACTGGGAGGCCATTTGAGCCTCCTATTCAAGGCAATCTAGTCCTTTTGTAGCTCGGTAGCCGTAATCGCGGTGGGCCCAGATTCTATGGGAGCTGGGGTCGCAATTTCATCCGTTCCGAGCTGGTTTTCATCTAGATCATTTAGTTTCCTGGCTGTGACTAAAACGCGAGTCTCGAGAGACGAAACAAATACGTTGTAATCCTTCACCGTTGAGGTTATTGAGCGACCTAACTTATCTGCATGCTCAGCGATCTTGCCAACTCTTTCGTAAAGCTCCCTGCCGAGTCGAATCATGTTTCGAACAGAGCTCTCATCGGCATTTTGACGCCAAATGTAATTGATTGTTTTCAAAACAGAAAACAGGCTAACCGGAGAAGCTAGAGCAACGTTTTTCTTGAAGGCATACTCCAGTAATGCAGGGTCAGCAGCTAGCGCTACAGACAGTAATGATTCGGAAGGCACGAAAGCAATTACAAAATCTGGACTGGCATTTAGGCCAGTCCAATACTCTTTCCCTGATAGCGCGTCAATGTGATTTTTCATGGCTTTCACATGAGCATTGATTAGATCTTGGCGCTTTTTTGCATCCTCGCCTTCGGCTAGCTCTGAAATTGCAGAGGCTTCTTGATAAGAATTGAATGGCACCTTGGAGTCGATGGCCAGAGATTTTCCGCCTGGCAGGTTGATGATTAGATCTGCTCTACCAGATCCTCCATCTGTTGAGAAGCTAGCCTGCTCACTAAAGTCTGCTTGCTTAATCAATCCTGCAAGTTCAACGAGTTTACGAAGCTGCGTTTCACCCCAGACACCTCTTACGGAATTTGAGGAGAGGGCTTTAGAAAGCTCCAGGGTGGTTTTACGAAGCTGCTCATCTGAACTTACGGCGTTTTTTAGTTGCTCTTGGATGGTTCCAAACTGTTCTGCTCGTTCTTTTTCAAGGGATGCAACAGAAAGCTGCATCTGCTCTAGTCGATCTTTGACCGGAGCTAATTCCTTGACCAGTCTGTTTTCTTCACGATCTCGTTCATCCCTTGCAATACGCTCCCGAGCTGCAGTTTCTAGTTGGGCGCTCAAACCCGAAACGGTGGCCTCAGCTGCCGCTAATTTAATCGCAAGTGAGCCATTCCCAGAGCCACCCTTCGATAAAAGCATCGCTATTAGGACTCCAATAACTAGCCCAACGCCCAATCCAATAGCCAAATAGATAAGTTCCATGCTTAGAACTATGCCACTAGCTTGGGACAATCCATGACACTAGAGCTTCCCGAGAGCAACCTTGGTCGCCTTCAGAAGCGCTGGCAGGTCTTCCACGCCGTGCCTATTAGCGGCGTGGATCACGATTCGAGCACAGGCCTCGCTGTCGGCTAGGGCGTTGTGGTGCTCAAACTCCTCGTGGCCCACCGCGTAGGCCACCGCATTGAGCCTGTAACTATCGAGGTTGTAGGTCTTTCTCGCAATCTTCAGCGAGCAGCCATAAAAGATT
>Ga0208592_1000047_pt1 | contig 35307 bp, 23 predicted proteins | sample LakMenE18May10ns_FD_150712 | JGI IMG/M metagenome (GOLD analysis project Ga0208592, IMG submission 150712) | Freshwater microbial communities from Lake Mendota, WI - 18MAY2010 deep hole epilimnion ns (SPAdes) | ecosystem: Environmental > Aquatic > Freshwater > Lentic | place: Lake Mendota...
TGCTACAGAGATTAAAAAAGTCAATGTCCCTCTCCTTTGGATTCATGGGAAAGCTGATTCTTTTCTATCCATGAAAAGCCATGGACAGTTGGTTTACGATAACAAACCAGGAGCAAAAGAATCTATTTTAGTACCAGGTGGAGAACACGAGACAACCCCATTTGTCATGGGGTATCAAGCATACATTGATCGCCTTACGGCATTTATTCAATCTTAATTCAACACAGCAAATTTCAGCTGGCCAATCTTTCCGTTTTTAGTGGACTGCAAGTAATAAATTCCTGAAGTAATTTTCGGCAATTGAATTTGCTCCATTGTGGATGATGTAGTTCCCTCAAAGATGATTTTACCATTCAAATCATACACAGAAAATGCTGATTCAAGCTCAAGTCCTTTGATGGTAAACGAACCTTGATTTGGATTAGGAAATACCTGAACGCCGAAACTTGACAACTCTGAAATCGAAGCACAGTCCTCCACCACAATAGACAAGGTTTCATTCGCTATACAACCAATTCCATCCGTGTAGGTTCCTGTAATCATTTGTACTCCAATTCCCGCAATCATTGGGTCGAAAGCAGTTCCGTTCACTCCAGTTCCATTAAAAACAGTTCCAGTTTGATTGGATAATAAAGTAATCAATCCTCCATCAAGACAAACGACTCCATCCGTATCCGAAGTTGAGATGGTCAAATTCGGTGAAGGATTAACAGTGATGATTTGTGATGTGGTATTGCTTCCAGCAGCATTTGATACCGTTAACTGAACCGTATAGGTTCCGGCATTCATAAAAATATGCGTTGGATTTTGAACGTTAGATGTGCCACCGTCTCCAAAATTCCAAGACCAAGACGTTGGATTATCAAGTGAAGCATCATCAAAGTCAGTAAACATTCCTGAACAGACCACCGATCCTGCCGTGGTAAACTGGGCTGTTGGAGTTACAGCGGGACCTTGGTTGTTGTAATAAATGCTGAAGTCATCAAAATAAAATCCATCCTTACGCGTCCCATTGTCTGATCTTAACTGAAAGCGAACCTTTATCACTTGACCTAAATAATCACTTAAGTTTATTTCTTCCAATACCCAATTGGTCATAATCCCATCATACACGGGTTGATTATTTGGTTGAACACTGCCGTTGGCACTTGTCCCTGCATTCGTGTAATTGCCGCATTGTCCGATCCATGTAGATCCTCCATCTGTAGAAACTTGAAATTGCACATAATCATAATCTGCCTCGATGTTCCATTTCGCATAAAAGCTAATTTTTGCCGCGTATGCATTGGACAAATCAATGGTAGGGACGTAGGAATAAGTTGTGTTCGCATTATTAACGTAATTTCCAGAAGGTGAGTCTGTAAAACACCTTGGAGAAGAAACAAATGTGCTAGTGGTTGTATTCCAGTTTCCTGTCCAATTCGATGAAACCGAAGCGTTTTCGGTTACTTGTAGGTTATATGCACCAAAGGTCTTAATGATCGTATCGCGTTTTACCCACAAACCATTATCCGTTTTAATGATGTATTTGATCTGATCTCCAAATTGAATCGTAGGATTCAAGCTGTATGAAATCGCTCCTGCTTGCGTTTGCATCAGGTTCATATTATACACAATTGGACTTCCAACGGAAGCAACGTTCAATAATGGTTGAAGGGAAACGGTAACCGTGCCAGACATGCGTCCCAAGCGGTTTGCCGAATGATTGAAATCACCACTTAAGGTTGAAATATTCATTGGGTCTGTGTCTTTCACTACAACATAATTGCGCGTGATGTGCGCCAAAATTAAGTTTGGAAACACCATTTCTTTACACGTGGCAATGATTTCAGATGACGGTTGCCAAAATGCCGTTCCAACTTCAGGTGTATGTACAAACATCGTATCTTTCACTCCTACTCCGATATCCATTTTATACATGTAGTCATCCGAATCACCAGATGCTTGATATAGCAACGAACTTTTCATGGGAGTGTATCCATTGAATTGTACCATATGATTTGTTTCTGCTTGAAAATAATCATGGTGATCAGCAAATTCTGCGGTAGTCGTTCCAATTGGAAACAAAATGCTTCTTGCATACGTGTGAGCATTAAATGCCGTTACAAAATTGTGGTTTTGAACCAACCAGCGCATGGCTTGAACCTCTGGTTCAGAATAAGGAGCTGTTCCACAGTACGTATCATTGCTCGTATTGGCACTTGTTCCTGTTGTCCCCCAACCATAACCATAATTTCGATTTAAGTCAACACCATAAACTCCTCCTCCATTATTACGACGGTTCTTTCGCCACATTCCTCCTCCATTGGGATTGGTAGTTTCATTATAAACATATCCATCAGGATTGATGCACGGAACAAAAAATAATTGTGTTTCATTCACTAAATACGTAATCTCCTCATTGGTTCCATAATTTTCCAATACATACCACATGAAGAAAATCGTTTCCATTAAACTCATCGGTTCACGCGCATGGTGAATGGCCGTATAAAGTACTTTAGGTTCCGTTTCATTCACGTTAGGATTGTCTGAAATTTTGACGTGATAAATGGGGCGATTTTCATGTGTAACAAACGATGATATGGGTGCTTTTGCCGAAATCAAATTAGGGTATTGTTGCACCATGGCATCTAGTTCCGCCAACATTTCATTGTATTTTAGGTAACCACCCATAGTACCTAAATTAAAATTGGTTGGAGTCGCCGGATTGGCATAAATGGAGCCCGAGCCCGAAGTACTCGCACAAGAAGCGTTTTTCAAACCAGACTCCTGTTTTTCTGGATGATTCAGAATGTCGATGTAATATTGTTCAACATCTTCTATAAGAACCTCATAATCAAATTCATATTGATCCATGATGGCGCGTTCTGCACTGGAGAAATCAGAAATAAAGAAAGATCCTTCTTTTCGAATGCCGTGATCAACCGTGACACCTAAATTTCCTAATTTGATCAATTGATCATTGGTTACAAACACCTTTAGACGAGAATAGTCCTGTGCGTTGGCCGACCAAGAAAGACAGATAAAAATGAGTGAGAGAAGCGTTAATTTCATAAGTTTAGTTTAGCACCACAAATAAACAAAAAATGCATCTGAAACACAATATTTTATCAAAAAAGAGGCAACCTTTTTGAGATTACTTTGTCTTTGTTTTGAAGTGCTTTCCAAATATTGTACTTTAGCATGAATCCATGAAAAGCATACTTAGTTTAATTTTTGTCATCTCTTCTTGTGTCCTTTGGTCACAGAAGGTTTGGATGATTCCCAATCAAGGTCAATGGGATGAATCCATTCGTTATAACATAGATTTAAATTCAGGTAAATTATTCCTTGAAAACCAAGGAATGACGTTCTTCATGACCGATGCGATGGCACACAACCACCACGATGGAGAAGAAATAACACATGAATTAACGAAATACCACGCCATAAAACATGTATTTCCATATGCAAACAATGGTGTTGAATTCAATGGAAGCGATTCCAGTGAACATTACCATAACTACATGCTTGGAAGTGATCAATCCAAATGGAAGTCAAACATTCATGGTGTTTCCAAATTAACGCTCCCATCTTATTTTGATGGAATTGATTTAATTTATGATGGTCAAATAGGTCAATTGCAATTTTCGTTTGACATTCAAGCGCATGCAGACCTTAATCAACTTGCATTTTATTTAGAAGGAGCCGATCAGGTTTCCATTGATTCAAACGGCGATTTAATCTTAGTTCATTCTCTTGGAGGGATTAAATATTCAGCTCCGAAGGCATGGAACATCTCTGAAACTGGCAAAAAATCAGAAGTTCAAATCGAATACCAAATGAAAGGCGATTATGTTTCTTTTGTTTTTCCTGAAGGTTACAATGACGAAGAAAGATTATTCATTGATCCAAGTCTAACATTCTCGACTTTTTCCGGTTCAACCGCAGACAACTGGGGCTTTACCGCAACACCTGATCCAAATGGAAATTTATTTGGCGGGGGGATCGTCTTTGGGACTGGTTATCCGATCACAACAGGAGCGTTTGACAGTAGCTTTGGTGGCGGATCAGGAATGTTTCCAATGGATGTTGCCATAACCAAATTCAATGCAAATGGAACAGCACTTCTCTACTCGACGCTTCTTGGTGGGTCAGGAAATGAAACGCCACATTCCCTCGTTTCAGCACCAAATGGGGAACTTTACATTTATGGAGTTACCTCATCTGCTAATTTTCCCATCACCACAGGAGCGTATGACAATTCATTTAATGGTGGACCATATCAATTGCAAAATGAACTAGAATTTAATGGTTCTGACATCTACATTGCTAGATTAAACCCGAATGGAACTGCATTATTGTCCTCTACTTACATTGGGGGATCAGGGACAGATGGATTAAACACCGTTTCACTTAATTACAATTATGGAGACCAATTTCGTGGGGAAATTGTCTTGGACAACAATCAAAACGTATACATTGCCAGTTCTTCAGCATCCATTAATTTCCCAACAGTGGCCGCATCCCAGTCCAATTTAAATGGCCTCCAAGACGCCGTTATTTTTAAATTTAATTCCACATTGTCAAACTTGCAATGGAGTACTTATTTTGGTGGCGCAGGCAACGAAACAGGTAATTCCATCTCTGTAGCAAACAACGGTTCAGTTTTTGTTTGCGGAGGAACTTCCTCCCCAACGATTCCTGTAAGTTCTGGGAATGACCTTTCATTCAACGGAGGATTGAGTGATGGATTTATCCTAAAAATGAATGGTGGAGGATCGTTTCAAGCAGGTTCCTACATGGGCTTATCAGAATACGATCAGGCGTATTTTGTTCGTGCGGACATCGACAACCTACCTTATGTGTATGGTCAAACAGAATCCTCATGGCCCATCTCCTCTGGTTGTTATGGAAATCCAAATTCCGGTCAATTTGTGCGGAAATATTCTTCTGATCTGTTAACGATTTCCTGGACGACCATGATTGGTGCGGGAACAGGACATGTGGAACTTTCACCAACAGCATTCTTAGTTTCCGATTGTTATGACATTTATTTAGCTGGATGGGGCGGTGTATTGAATCAAACCTATGCTCAAGCATCCTTTTCAACAACGAATGGTTTTCAAACTACCTTGGATGGTTACCAACAGGCGACCAATGGAAGCAATTTTTACATTGCCGTATTGGATCAGGATGCAAGCTTGTTGAAATATGCAACCTTTATGGGCGGATCAGCTAGTAGTTATAATCATGTGGACGGAGGAACAAGCCGATTTGATAATGCTGGAAGAATTTACCATGCTGTATGCGGTGCCTGTGGGGGAAATAATTTTGGTTTTACAAGTACTCCAGGCAGTTGGTCCCCACAAAACATGAGTTCCAATTGTAATTTGGCAGCATTTAAATTTGAACTAAATACGATTCAAGCCATTGCAGCGCAACCTGCTCCGCTCATTTGCATTCCTCAATCGGTTTATTTCATTAATAATAGCGTCAATGGCAATGCGTATATCTGGGATTTCGGTGATGGTTCTAGCTCAACCTTAATGCAACCCATTTATCAATATACAACACCTGGGATTTATGATGTACAATTAATCGTTTATGATTCAACTGGTTGCTTTGCACCAGATTCCGTAACGGTAACTGTAAACATAGGTGCTTTTACTGCAGGTGCCGTGCAACCTACTGCATCGATTTGTCCAGGTGATTCGTATCAATTGGATGCCTACGGCGGGACAACGTATAGTTGGAGTCCAGCAAATGTCTTAAACAATCCAAATATTGCCAATCCAATTGCCACCATCAATGTTACAACAACATTTAGTGTCATCATTTCTGATTCGTGTGGATCAGATACGGTTCAAGTTACTGTTAACGTTTCCGCACCAAGCGTAACCCTAAGCAACGATACAACCATCTGTCTTGGTGAATCTATAGATTTAGTGGCAACGGGTACAGGAACCATTGCTTGGACACCTTCCACTTTTTTAACTAATCCATCTTCTTTTACAACAACTGCAACACCGACATCCACCATCATGTATACCGCAACAGTTACCTCTGCGAATGGTTGCACCGCAAGTGATTCCATGCAAGTTCAGGTATTCTTCAATCCCCCCATTCCCATTCTTGCTGATACCTTGACGATCTGTTATGGTTCTTCAGGTTCTACAACGATTTCTGGAGGGAATGGTTATTTTTGGTACCCAAATAACAACCTAATTGGTCAAACGAGTCAAACCGTTGTGCTGAGTCCTACAATCGAACAGTACTACTATTGCGACGTATCTAATAGTTGTGGTACTGTTACAGATTCCATTTGGGTAGACATCATCACCCCGCAAATTTATGCTGGAAACGACACCATTGTTTGTCCTGGACGACCAGCAGCTGTCTGGGCAAGTGGTGCGGCTTATTATGTGTGGTCCCCCCAGCCTAATGCGACATCAAATGATGGAGCGTTTGCAGTTGTACAAACCCAAATTAACACAAACTACATCGTAATTGGGACCGATTCAAATGGGTGTCAAGATACCGCAGATGTATTGGTTAGTGTGTTTCCACCACCTTTCATCAATGCGGGCGTGGACGTATATGCACTCATGGGAGAGACCGTTCAATTCAATGCCATCACAAGTGGTCCTGGAAATATTTTATGGACACCTCAAGATGAATTTTCCTGTCCAACTTGCGCCAACACCAGCGTTTCCCCGAATCAAAATGCCGTATACAATGTGTATTTCACAGATGTTAACGGATGTCAAGCGCAAAGTCAAGTGAGCGTATTCTTTGATCCCTTTATTTATATACCGAATACCTTTACGCCAGATGGAGACGAGCACAACAATGAATTCAGGCCAGCGCTCGGAAATATTCGGGAATTTGAATTATTTGTCTACAACCGCTGGGGACAAATGGTGTATGAAATGACTTCAACAGATGATTATTGGGATGGAACTTACCGAAATCACCCTTGTCAAGACGGTACTTATGTGTGGAAATTAAAATACAAAGACTTCGCAAATAACAAAAAAGAATTAACTGGACACATCAATTTATTACGCTAGTCCAAGTCTTTGCGCTAAATTTGCCTCATGAGTGCACAAGTAAGCGTTTTCACCTTCAATGCCTTCCAAGAAAATACCATCGTCGTTTCAAACGACCTAAAGGAAGCCATCATTTTTGATCCAGGATGTTACTCCAAACAGGAAGAAGCACATCTTGTCGATTACCTTTCAAAAAATGAATTGAATGTCATTGCCATTCTTTATACCCACGCTCATATAGATCATATTCTAGGTGCAGCATTTGTTCAAAAACAATTTAATGCGCCTTCTTATTTACATCCTTTAGATCATGTCACTTGGAACGCCGTTGCTAGTTATGCGCATGTGTATGGATTTGAAGCTTATCAGATCCAAGATATTCCAACACATACCTTGGAAGACAAGCAAGTGTTGAAACTTGGCGCTTTCAATATCCATGTGAGGCACACACCCGGACATGCTCCCGGACACGTCATTTACTATTTCGAATCGGACCAATTCATCGTCAATGGTGACGTGTTGTTTAAAGGTAGTTTCGGACGAGTTGATCTTCCAGGTGGAGATTTGGCAACATTAAAATCTTCTATTTTCAATATTCTTTTCCAATATCCTGAGGAAACCATCGTTTATTGTGGACACGGGCCAGAGACAAGTATTGGTGTGGAAAAACGAACGAATTACATTCATCAATTTTAAGGGTTTTGATCATAGGAATTAACGCACGAAACATTCTTGGCTCCAAAATGGAAGGTTTTGGTAATTACTCCTATGAACTAGTGATGCGCATTACCCGAAATCAACCAGATCAGTCATTTGTATTATTCTTTGATCGTCCGGTTGATTCGAAATTTGTCTTTCCGAGCAATGTTCAAACGGTGGTTTTATTTCCCCCTACTCGACATCCATTTCTATGGGTCCTTTGGTTTGAATGGAGTTTGAAACGGGCATTAAAGAAACATGGTGTGGATGTTTTATGGACACCAGATGGATTTTGTTCTTTGGGATCTTCCGTGCCACAAATAGCGACCATACATGATCTAAACTTCGAACACTACCCACAAGATTTACCTTGGTTAGTGGCTCGTTATTTTCGCAGCTATTTCCCTAGATTTGCGCGAAAAGCAACCCATATTTTGACCGTTTCTCAGTATTCAAAAAACGACATCGTAGAAACGTATCAGATTCCCAGAGATAATATTTCGGTAGTATACAATGGAATTAGCGATGCCTTTCATGTGCTTTCCTCTGACGAAATCATGGATACACGTCGACAATATGCTAATAACCGAGCGTATTTTTTGTTTGTTGGATCCTTACATCCACGTAAAAACGTTCACCGTTTAGTTGAGGCCTTCACTTCTTTTTGTGAATCCAACCTGGACATTGATTTACTCATTGTAGGAAATGCCATGTGGAAGCAAGAATCATTTCATCTGGACAGCCAAGTGAAAGACCGCATTCATTTTTTAGGACATGTAACAAGCGAAGAATTAAGCAGAATAATGGGAGCAGCATTCGCATTGAGTTATGTTCCCTATTTTGAAGGGTTTGGAATTCCCCTCGTTGAAGCCATGCGCTGTGGCATACCAATTCTTAGTGCGAATACCTCCTGTTTGCCAGAAATTGCAGGAGATGCGGCTATATATTGCGATCCATTTTCAGTAGAAGACATCAAAGAAAAATTGCACACATTAGCTCAAGATAAGTCCCTGCACTTACGATTATCTCAAAACGCACTTGCTCGCTCGAATCAATTCAGTTGGGACCTCGCTGCGGACCAAGTCTGGGAGGTAATCGCCCAAGAGTTTTCGAATAACAAATAAACTTGTGACAATTGATTCCCGCCAATAATCTATATTGGCAGGAATACAAAATTTATAGAAAGCCCTTTGATTTTTCCGGAAATTCGGAACGAAGAATTCGGGAGGATAGAATTAGCGTTATCTTTGTGACATAGCCCTGTAGTTCTCCCGAGAATTCGGGAGGATAGAATTAGCGCTATCTTTGTAACATAGCCCTGTAGTTCAACGGATAGAATTAGCGTTTCCTAAACGCTCGATCCAGGTTCGATTCCTGGCAGGGCTACCATTAAAAATTATACAAGCACCTTTTCAGTAATAATTCAAAAAAAAAGCCTCAGAAATCTGAGGCTTTAAATGAATTGTTAAATGATTTAAAAACTAATTTTCGCGGAAAAATTGAAGTTTCTACCAAAACCAGGGAAGGCATAAGCAAAAGTGGTTCCATCTAAATCCGTAGCGTCGGATAAAAATCGAACATCAGTCAAATTAAATCCTTGGATCGCCAATTGAATTTTATAATTTTTTAATTGAATATCATAACCAATACGTGCATCTAGGTTATAGTATGAAGGGATTTTATATGAATCTACTTTATCTTCAATATCTGTTTTCTTAGAAGGGTCAAAATTTGAATAGAATTTATCATTATAAACAAATGTAAATCCAGCGTAAAGGCCTTTTGTTATTTGATATCTTCCCTGTAAACCATACTGATTTTGTGGAGCGTCTCCAACGTGAACACCGTCAACAAAAGAAGTAACTGTTGAAGAAATATTTGGATCGATCTCAGAATAAACCGTTGCATTAATATCACCCTTCCATCTCCAATCTCCCAAGGATACAATTCCTCCAATTTCTAAATTTTTAATTGGTTTTGTGTTAAACTCTAATTCGATCCCTTTATGTAATGCATTTGCACCTGTCATTAATGCACGTGTTACAGAACCATTCGGTCCCGTAATGTTTCCAGACAACAAAGACTTATCTTTCCAATTTGTATAATAGGCATTCAATTTTATGGCTACTTTATCCGTTCTAAAACCATAACCTAATTCAAAAGACTCAGCCTTCTCATTAACTAAATTCTGCACAACATCGTTCGAATTGTTCACAAAAACGAATGAGAAGAAGGGTGCTCTTGAAAATTTTCCTGCGTTCATGTAAAAATTATGTTGCTCATTGATGTTGTAGTTTAATCCACCTTTGAATGAATACCCGACGATTGAAACCACTTCAGAATTCTGTCCTCTACCGGTGGTGTCGTTTTTGTATAACATTCTATCAACACGTTGATTGGACGTTGTATTTAAAGCTCCTGTTAGAAAAGCTGATAGTTTATCGTTGGAATATTCAGCTTGTCCAAAAAGACCCGCATATTTAACAATTCCATCGTTGTCATATGCAACGCGCTGATCTACTGGAGTTACGTGAAATACATTCCCGTAATTACTCGCATATTCATGAACACCAACTAAACCATTGTTCGCATCAAATCGTGCGGAGCCACCGAGAAGATCACTTACTTCTCTAAAATGCTCTCCCAAATAATAACGACCATCAATTCCTAATGTCAAATTAATTTTTTTATTCAATTGATGATTTAATGTGGAAATTACACCATACCAATAATGGTTATTAACTGAATTTCTCTGTGCATATTTAACTCCACCATTCGTAGCTGTTGGATTGGCAGCATTGTAGTCATACGCTGCTTGAACGTCTATCAATCCTAATGAGTCACGTGAATAGGAGGACCCTAATCGGCCTGATCCACCACCATGCCCAATTGAATAATACATTGAAGTACTTAGATTCGTTTTGGATGTTGGTGTCCAATAATGATTTAGTGAAAACTGCGGTTTATGATAGTAGTTTACTCGTTCATTAAACATTTCGCCACTATCATATAATCCATAATCGGGGTTGTATTTAAATCCTAAAGTATCTATTTGACCTTGAGTTAATCCAGTAGATCGTTGCCCATGTGATTGAGGAGCTCCTATACCAGTTAATACCAATCGATTTTTCTCTCCAAGTTGTTTTGCTAAAGTAAAAAAATAGGAATACGCATCTACCCAGGTTCCATCAACATAAGAATTACCTGCAGTTTTTGATAATACAGTCGTTAAAGCGAAACCATTCTTCATTAAACCAGTCGACGCATATGCCATCAATTTATATTGACCATAATTCGTGATTTGAGTTTGTATGGATGCGCCTAATTTTGAATCTGTTGTTTTAGTTATAATGTTCATCGTTCCTCCGACAGAGTTAATTGCCAGTTTCGATGCACCCAATCCACGTTGTACCTGAATGGTGGATACCGCATCTCCAAGTCCAGCCCAGTTCGACCAATAAACCCAACCGTTCTCCATGTCATTTACAGGAATACCATTTATCGTTACGGCAATGTTCCGTTGATCAAATCCACGAATATTCAATCTAGAATCTCCAACACCTCCACCTGATTTTGTTGCATATACTCCAGGAGTAACTTTTAAGACTTCGGGTAACTCGGTTGAACCACCATATAATTCACCAATTTGCTTCGCCGTTACCGTTGACATGGCAACAGGAGTTTTTCTTTCCGTTGCAAAATTTGAAATAACCTTGATTTCTTTTAAACTCTGCTCTTTTAAAGAATCCTTTCGAGAAACTCCACTTTGAGCATGTACGGTTTCTATCGCAGTAAATACGAGTAGAACATTTAAAACAATGTAACTGACTTTCATAAGACTTGATTTTTATTCAACAAAATTGAGGAATATCTATCCAAGGCTCAATAAGATAGTTTGAAGTGTTTATTATTGTTTAATTAATGTATTGTTATAAGGTGGGTAGAAATTGATTCAAATAATCATCCAACTCCCACATCATTTCCTCGTGTTGTGAAATTGTTGGATGCTGATCATAACCAGCGTTATAGGTATTTTGGTAGTTGAAAAATAGCAATCGCTGGTCTCCAGCCTTTCTACGCAATTGTAAAACCTTTTGAATGCTGTTTTTTAATTTTTCTTTGTATTCCGGTTTCGCCATTGGACTTGTGCAACAGATGATCCAACTTTTTGGATACACTTTCCGCAATTTTTGAAGAAAAGAGAGGTAAGCCTTTTCATATTCCTCCATTTGCTTGGCACTATCATTTTGTCCGAGTGTGATGAAAACAATGTCCGGTTTAGGAGCCTTGTCGAAGGACCAACTTTTTGACTTGACATGAAAATTAATTTTTGTATAAACATCCGGCATAGTAAAATACATGCCACAACAGCTGTGTTGCATTCCGATTCCTGAAACAGCGCTTAAAATCCAATCAGCATGGTTCTTTCTTGCCAGGCGTGCACCATAACTGAGGTATGCATTGTGGTAATCATACCACGAGCCTTTACCAAATGTAATGGAAGATGAATCTGATCCATTTCCACAAGTAATGGAATCACCTATGAATTCAAACAAGCGTTTTTTCTTCGTTTTTATGGGTAATAATTTAGCACATTTGATTCCTAAAAACTCAATGAATCCGATGGAGCTTTCGGTGTTTTTACAAATGAGCACATGGTGTTTTCCAGGTTTTGAGAATTTGAAAAGGGAAATAATATTGACCTTCTCTGATAATTGAATTCTTTTGGTATACTTATGATCGATTACGATTTCGATGTAGTTGTGCAAAAATCCAAATCGTTGTTCATCATTTAAAAAAAGCTCCGCTTCTTTGCCGTATAGTTCGCACTCCATGTAGGATCCCGGAGCCCATGATTTGGGGGAATTTCCTTCCGAAAAATCAAAGCGACCGACGTAGCGTAAACGGGAATCATCTCCACGATAAAAATGAGGAGTCTCACTTTGGAAAAATAGGGTTAACCTGTAAATAACCAATGTCAAAACAATTAGTCCAAGTACAGATAGCACTATTTTTCTCATGCTATTATGCGCGCTTTTTGTCTCTCAACTTCATGAAAGGAACCTCGATCCACTGGTAAAGCACAAATGAAATCGAGATGGTGAACAACCAGAATAAGGCATAATCTACTCCCCAGTACCCATTCAATTCTTGATTGAGGGAATCATTGAAAACACCATGAATGCTGTGTTTGATGATGGCAATGGTCACCACATTTAAGTTCACCAAATACATGGAATAAGAAATCAAACTAAAAAATGTTACCCATTTGGTCCAATTACCAAATCCTTGACGCCAATTCGATAAAACGGGCAAAAGAAAAAAGATACCCAATGATTTTAAACTTGGGCACCAGATGTTTGAAAAAGGACCCCAACTTTTCCCCATTTGAAATTTAGAATAATACAATAAAAAGAGGCAAACTAGGATTAATAGTTTGTTCCATTTTGCATTCCATAATTTGGGATAATAATAGGCGAAAAATGCCGCTAATACCCCATACATAATGGAATCCAATCGAGGAATTACTTGGTAGTCAATTCCACTACTTAAGAATTTTTTAAACAATTTGAGTTGGTATGGATTGGGGTCTTCAACCATCCCCCATGAATGGTATAAGTGATATCGATAATAGGTTACCAAAGCAATGATCGCGATAGAAACAGCGAAAATTGTCCATTTCACAGAAGATTTAAACACCATCAATAGGGTAATTAAAATCAGCGGTACAGTTAAATAAAACCATTCTTCAATGCTTAAACTCCATGCTTCCGCAAAAAATCCTGGTCGAACATGGCCTAAAATATTCTGTGTAAAGAAGAAAAATCGGTACCACTCATCAGGGAAATTTCTCGGGTAAAATAGCAGCGTATAGCTTAACAAGAGCAATAAAACGAATAGGTATACTGGAAGGGTTCTCATCCACCTTCTTTTCCAAAAGTCCAATAAAACAGGAACGCTTGGTTTCTCTTTGTTTAGGATTTTAATTAATATTCCTCCGATTAAAAATCCACTTAAAACAAAAAATATGGCCACCCCATCAAATAAATACGGATTGATCAATTTATCAAACCATTCTGGAGCCAAAATCAAACTATGCCCTAGCAAGACCATAAAGATTGCTATGAATCGCAATAAATCCAAACCGAAAATTCTATTTTCAGATATTTCAAATTGAAATAGTTTACGCATGAACGACAGGATTAATGTTTTTTTATTAGTTGAAATCAAATTTAAACAATGTTTTATGAATATCGTTGATTAAGGTCTAAATTGTCCCCATAGAGTATCCAATCTTTGGCCAGATAATTGAAGGAAGTCAAGATACAATTAGTAAATTCGCGAAAAACATTGATGCATGAAAACGGTGACTCGGTTACTTTTAATTTTTGTCTTTTACACGCCCCTTCTTGCTATGGTGAAGATGCCTGATTTATTTAGCGACAACATGGTTTTACAACAGAACAGTGTCGTAAAATTGTGGGGTAAATCATCGACGAAAACCACGGTTAGTGTCAAAGTCAGCTGGACAAATACCACCTTCAGTTGTTCCCCCAAAGTAGATGGAACATGGGAGCTGAGTATTTTCACTCCAAAAGGTTCCTTTAACAAGCATAACATCATCATTAGCGACGGAAATGCGCTTACCCTGAAGAACATACTGATTGGTGAAGTTTGGTTTTGCGCTGGACAATCCAACATGGCCATGACCTTTACTGGGTATCGAAACGAAACCATCGCACATGCGAAAGAAGAAATAGGTAGAGCAAATGAAGAATCAGGTATTCGCATGTTCAATGCTGAAAAATTCTCTTCGTACGAATTAATCGTTCCTCCTAAGGGTCAGTGGTTGGTGAGTTCAAGTAAAAACCTGTCTTCTTTTAGTGCAGTTGGCTACTATTTTGCCTTGCGATTGAAACGAGAATTAAATGTTCCGATCGGAATCATCAACAGCAGTTTGGGGGGATCGACTATTGAAGGCTGGCTCAATCAAAGCAACATTGCCAAATACGACGATTATCCCATGAATGCGTCCATTCCAGATTCCATTAGTTACCTAAGACCTAATGTGATGTTTCAAGGAATGGTACGTCCTTACCGAAATTTCAACATCAAAGGAATTGTTTGGTATCAAGGAGAAGGAAATGTGGGGAGGCCAAGTACCTATCAGCAGAAATTAATCGACCTCGCCTACTTGCTTCGATTCACTTTTGATAACGAAGAACTTCCCTTTTACCTTGTTGAAATTGCTCCTTATCGTTATGAAAGCATCGTGAGTCCTGCGCAAATTCGAGAAGCACAATTTGCTGCGAGTCAATCACTTTATTTTTCAGGGATCGTTTCCACAAATGACCTTGTTCCAGTGGAGGAAGCTGACCGAATTCATCCTTCAAACAAACAATCGATTGGGGTCAGACTTGCAAATTTATCCTTGTTGGAGACGTATGGTTTTGACACCTTAGAAGCACATTCGCCAAGTTTTGAACGCATGGAAATGATTGGAGACACCATTGTTTTACATTTCAAAAACACCTACAAAGGATTACAGAATGAAGGCGAAGAAATTGCCGGATTTGAATTGGGGAATGAGCAACATGAATTTCATCCTGTTCGAGCTACATTTGGAAAAGACCAGCATAGCATTGTCCTGATTGTAGGGAATCAAACAAGTACACCAGCCATACGCTATTGCTTTAAGAATTATCAAGTTGGGAGCGTGAAAAACAGTTCGGGCTTACCGCTCATTCCTTTCCGTACAGATCAATGGGCAGAGTAAAATAATGCGCGTTAATAAAAACACAATCATTTCATTAACTTTAATGCATATTTCAACTGTCATGAGAAATCGTTTTGAATGTAAAATCACTGTGCTAATTGACGAAAATTTGATATCAAGTGCATTCAATCGGAATACGCATGGGTGATTTTATAAAACAACAAAGAGCAGTGATCGGGGTGCTCATCATTTCTGCTCTTTTCATCTGCTGCTTGTTTCCTCAACTTGTATTTCATCCGAATGACGTCCTTTTGGTGGGTGAAGGCGATGGACTCAAGTCGTATTTTAGTTTTTATTACCACATACAATACGATAAATCATTTTTACATTTTAAGGGGATGAATTACCCGCACGGAGAGCATTACATGTATACCGATGGTTTTCCTTTGATTGCTTGGTTGGTACAAGCACTCCCCTTTCTTAAGCCCTTTGGCATTGGCTTGATTCACATGAGCTTAGTTTTGAGCTTATGGCTCACACCGCTTTTCATTTATTTCCTTCTTAAAAAATTCAACACTGAAACGTGGCTGGCACTTTTGGGCGCATGCTCACTTTTTCTCTTACAACCACAATTCCCTCGTTTATTCAGTCATCTTAGCCTAGCCTATTCGTTGTTTTTTCCGCTTTCGTGGTACATCCTGATTCGGTACAAGGAAGAGAAAGCATCATTAAAATGGAACTCCATATCCATTGTCAATCAATTGTTTTGGTATTTTATGCACCCTTATTTAGGATTTATCATCACGCTTTTTTATGGATTGGACTGGTTGTTTCATCAATTTAATCGATCAAGGTCTTTGAAAGAACGACTTTTCGATTTGTTTCCAATCTTGACTCCGGTCGTTTTTATGCAACTCTTTTTGAAGTTAACAGACCCTGTTACTGATCGCCCGGTTAATCCTTATGGTTTTTTCGAATACCAAGCGCATTGGAAAAGCATTTTCTTGCCTCCATCTGGTTCCATTCACCGTTGGTTGGAACCTTATATGTCGTTTATTGAGGTGCGATGGGAAGGTCAGTCTTACATCGGTTACCTTTCGATTCTGATGCTCATTATTGGCATGATCCTGGTGATTCCATTTGTACGAAATCGTTTCCGTTCGATTGGAACCATGCATCGATCATTACTGTATGCATTTATCGGAGCATCCATCCTATTGGTCTTGTCTTTTGGGTTTCCGTTTAATGGAAATCCGACGTGGTTGAACTTTGTCCCATTCCTTAAACAATTTAGGGCCTTAGGGCGCTTCTCTTGGCCCTTTTATTATGTTGCGGGCATCATGGGTTTTGTAATATTATCACATCTATACCGTCGATTTTCAAAAAGTAAAAAAAGCCATTCCTATATCACTGCTGGTGTGATTTCCCTCTTCATCAGTGTGCAATTCATTGAATCCTGGAATTTGCGGTCATTTCCAGAATCGTTTACTCCAAATTTATTTCAAGCAAAAAACTTGAATAGGGAACAAAAACAACTCATCGAATCAGGTAAAAAAGGTCGAGCAAATTATCAAGCTATTTTGCCACTTCCATGGTTTCATGTGGGATCCGAAACCTTTGGAAAGGAAGCGTCAAGTGAAACACTTCTATCTTCTTTTCTCATTTCTGCCCATACGGGAATCCCTATTCATGCTGTCATGATGGGAAGAACGTCCAAGAAACAAACAATGGATTATTTTCGCTTGTTTAATTTAACACAAACGCATCTTTTGAGTATTGATCGTTCTTTATTGCTCGTTCATCCCCTTGAAAACAGCCTTTATGCCGAAGATGAGCAATTGATCTATGACGAAAGCAAACCCTATTTCAACAACAAGCACGTAGAATTAAGAATCCTTTTAAAACAAAGAAAGAAATGGAAGGAACCATTTTCATACGAACTCGTTTTTAAAGATGACTTTGAAGATAAAACACGTTGGCAATCCATGGTGAAAAATGGCCGTTTCCATGGCTCAATTGAAAACTACAACACCATTTTATCACTTGATTCAACGAAATTAGAGCCAAATCAATGGTATGACTTATCCTTTGATTACTACCCAGATTGGACACAACCTATCGCTAATGTTTGCTACCTGGAATTTATTCAACCAGAAACTAAAGCAATCACATGGTTTTACAATAGAAGCATTGGTTCCTTTCCTGGTATATCCGAAAAAACCATCCGCGTCAACTTGCGATTTAAAACACAAGCATTTCGCTGTGAGTACCATTGCTTTTTAGTGGGGAATTCAAAGAATGTCCATTTTGACTTAGACCATTTGGTTTTGAAAAAAAGATCAAATTAAAAAGGACAAATCCCTTTGTCCTTTTCATCCATTTTTAAATATCTAATTGATACACCTCAGATAATGACTTATTATCACGAATGGTCATATCTAAATCTTTTATGATTCCATCGTGAATGCCATAAACCCAACCGTGAACGTGTACTTGTTGTCCGCCTTCCCATGCTGTTTGCACAATGGATGTTTTGGCTAAGTCCAAGACTTGTTCCACCACGTTTAATTCCACGAATCGGTTGAAACGTTCCGTTTCATTTTCAATGGCGTTCAACTCATCCTGATGAAAACGATAGACATCCTTAATGTGGCGAATCCAGTTGTCAATTAAACCAATGTGCTTATTCGTCATAGCTGCTTGAACACCCCCGCAACCGTAATGACCACAAACAATGATGTGTTTTACTTTCAGGACATTGACAGCATAATCCAATACAGATAGCATGTTCATGTCTGAATGCACAACCATATTGGCAATGTTGCGGTGAACAAATACTTCACCTGGTTTTGCCCCAATTATTTCATTAGCAGGAACACGACTGTCCGCACAGCCGATCCATAAAATGGGTGGACTTTGACCCAATGAAAGTCGCTTGAAGTAATCGGGATCTTGATCCAATTTTGATTTTACCCAATTCTTGTTGTTCTGAAGTAATTGATTATATAAGTTTTCCATTTGGATCCTTTTTTAAATGTTGAAAATTAATTAATTCAAAGTCTATTTCCTTGTGAACGGAACCAAACTTTTTAAAATCTAGTAATATTTCCAGAATATCTTGATCGATGCTTTTGCAATTACTTGCATCAATGATCATTTTTGAATTCGCTGGAGCATTGTGCAGAGTCGTATGTATTCCAACTTTGTTTAGGAACGTGACTTCTTCAGCCAATCGAATAGTTAACACACCATCTTCCTCTTTTTTTGAAAAATGATTTTGTGAATTTCTTTTAAGAATGTAAAAAATGGAAACCACCAAACCAATTCCAATTCCTTTCAGTAAATCGGTGAATAATACGCCAACAATAGTCAAGATAAACGGAATAAATTGATCCATGCCTTTTTGAAACATTTCTTTAAATAATCCCGCTTTACTCAATTTATAACCCACCATGATTAAAATGGCAGCAAGGGATGCCAAAGGAATTTGATTTAGCAAGGACGGTAGTAATAGGATGGCAAAAATCAACAGGAAGCCATGAATGACTGCCGCTAATTTTGTTTTGACTCCGGCATCTATGTTGGCAGAACTTCTAACTACAACTTGCGTAATTGGCAAGCCACCGATAAAACCAGTTACGATGTTCCCAATCCCTTGGGCCATCAATTCACGCTTCGTTGGAGTTGAACTTTTTTCAGGATCTAACTTATCCGTCGCCTCTACACTTAACAATGTTTCTAAACTTGCAACAATGGCAATGGTAATGGCAATGGTATAAACGTCCCAATTGGAGACTGCACTAAAATCGGGAAAAAAAAGTATTTTGGATACTTCATCCATGCTTTTAAGTACCGGTAATTGAACGAGGTGTTTTGAGCTTATTTCTAAATAAGTCCCTTTTAAAAGCAATTGTATGATGACACCAATTAAAACAACAATTAAAGCGCTAGGTATTAATTTGAATAATTTATTTTTCTTGAAAAACGGCTTTTCTAATAGAACAATGAAAATAATGGATGAAACACCAATGATGACAGATCCCAATTGAAACGCATTAAGCGAATACAAAAGTTCTGTAAACGTATTATGTCCATCAAATTGCCAAAACGACTCATCCCCGAAGAAATCCTTGTCATAGCCCAATAAATGCGGAATTTCCTTTAAAATTAAGGTTATCCCAATAGCAGCCAGCATCCCTTTAATCACAGATGTTGGTACATATTTGGCCACAATTCCTAAATTAAACAACGCGAAAAGCAATTGAATTAAGCCCGCAAATATCACGGCAAGCAAAAACGCTTCATACGTACCAAGAATACCAATTGAAGAAATAATAATGGTAATGAGTCCAGCAGCTGGACCGGAAACTCCGACGCGAGAACCACTAATGAAACCCACAATGATTCCTCCAACAACACCTGCGATAAGTCCAGGAAAGACACTTGGCAATGAAGGAATTCCTTCTACGTTTGTGGAAGCCAATCCAATCCCTAAACAAAGGGGTAATGCTACTAAAAAAACGACTAATCCAGCGAGAAGATCATTCCCGATGTATTTCACTATTTTATTCATGTTCTAAAAGAATTTTAATTAAAGTTTTGATGACAATCTCTAACTAAAGTATTCTGGAGGCACATGATTTTTTAAGGAAATATAATCAGATTTGTGGTAAACATAGCGAAAACACTTACGTGCACGAATAGAATTAGACAAATGAATCGATTCATTGCAAAAATACTCCTTCTCCAATTCTTCTTCTATCAAGGTTGAAAAGTCACTTTCATCGGCATCCAATTCATCAGATAGTTCTCCATCCGCTGAAATTTCTGAATCCGCCTTTGAACCGTTCATAGAAAGAGCATACGATGCCCATGTCATCATGAGGATTTGGCTGACAAAAGCAACCAAAAAAAACAGGGCTAATTCGCTTGAATTACGATTCTTTTTCATTTCGTTGCTAGATTACTCCTAAATTTTTACCAACCTTAATAAAAGCAGCGATTGCTTTGTCTAAATCAGCTTTGGAATGCGCTGCAGAAATTTGTGTTCTGATGCGCGCTTGACCTTTAGCTACTACTGGATAAAAGAATCCAATAGCATAGACACCTTCTTGCAATAATTGATCGGCAAATTTTTGAGATAACGCGGCATCGTACAACATGATCGGCACAATTGGGGAATCCCCAGGTTTGATATCAAATCCCGCTTCGATGATGTGTTTCTTAAAATACAGGGTATTTTCTTCCAAGCGATCACGTAGTTCCGTAGTGGAACTTAATAAATCAAATACTTTGATGGACGCACCAACAATCGAAGGAGCTAATGAATTAGAGAATAAATAGGGACGTGACCTTTGACGAAGCATGTCTATAATCTCTTTTCGACCAGTCGTATATCCACCCATGGCTCCACCAAGTGCTTTTCCAAGTGTCCCCGTAATGATGTCAACTCTTCCCATCACATCGCAATGTTCAGGGACACCACGGCCTGTTTTTCCAATGAATCCAGCTGAATGACATTCATCCGTCATGACCAATGCATCGTATTTATCAGCTAAGTCACATATTTGATCCATTTTCGCGATGTCTCCGTCCATAGAAAAAACACCATCCGTGACAATAACTCGGAAACGTTGGTCTTGGGCTTTTTTCAATTGCTCCTCAAGATCATTCATATCTGAATGCTTGTAACGGTAGCGAACGGCTTTTGCAAGCCTTACACCGTCGATGATGGAAGCGTGATTTAACTCATCTGAAATAATAGCGTCCTCATCTGAAAATAAGGGCTCAAAAACTCCGCCATTGGCATCAAATGCAGCAGCATATAGGATTGTGTCTTCTGTACCATAAAACTGAGCGATTTTTGCTTCCAGTTCTTTGTGAATGTCCTGAGTTCCACAAATAAAGCGCACGGAAGACATACCAAATCCATGGGTATCCAATGCACGTTTAGCTGCGTCAACCACCTCTGGGTGAGAAGACAATCCAAGGTAATTGTTCGCACACATGACCACCACGTCTTCTCCAGAAGAAACCGTAACGGTTGCACCTTGAGGACTGGTAATGATGCGTTCTCTTTTTAACAATCCATTTTCTTCAATGGAGGTCAATTCTTTCGATAAAAAATCTTTAATGGATCCGTACATATCAGTTCTTTGCGCGTTCTTGAATTTTCTTATTAATAAGTTGCGATAGCAATTTTGCCTCTTTTTCAGTCAATTTACGTCCAAACGTTATTTTCTTTTGAAAATAATCGAAGAAAAAACGTTCTCCTCCATTAATCCAAGGTGAGGATTCCCATATGGACTGCAAAGAGCCATTTTTTGGGAGTTCGTAATTGAAATTTTTTATATTATCAAAGTAATACGGATGAGATTTCCCGAAGGATAAAATGCTTTTCTTTAAATGGAATGCACGGTCATCAATTTTGATGAATTCTTGTCCAAACATGATCCATAAAAAAGACTTTGTTACCCGAAAGGCGTAATAACACCAAAATACCACAAAGATCCATAGAATAATTGCTTCTTGGTCTTTTAATTTCATGACATTAAGCGCCCAAAAAACTGTTCCGCCAATCACATACCACATAGACAGCCACGCTCCCATGATGGCATTAATCCACCCGTTTTTTTCTGGGTCAATGACAATCGTAGTCTTATTTCGATGGTCAACGAAACTGATTCTATTTCCTATCCATTTCACCTTACAAAAGTATAATAAAAAAGCCCCATTTTACAATGGGGCTTTTAAGAAAAGTTAATTTTTTAGAAATTCCATACGTCATGTTCCCATTTACGTATTTCTTCTTTGATTCTTTCAGCTTCATAAAGTGCATCAACTCCGTACTTATATTCTTGAATCTCACGATCAAACTTATCAGATACTTTATAGATCGTTGAGTTAAACTTACGTTTCCAGAATAAATCGTCCATTGACATCCATTGAGCATCGTTTTGATCATTGTACACGTAATAGTTTACTATAACGTTTCTCAACTCAGGGAAATACAACCAAAACATCTCGTTTTCTTCCACTTCTCCAGTGTATGGGACTTTATCCATGTATGGTATACCATCCAAACCATATACTAGCAATTTACCCCGTTCTCTGAGTTCGGAATCGTCTTTGGGCGCAGTGTAACTGTAGCGAGCTACAGGAGCAATGGCAATGATGCGACGGTCCAACAATGATCGTTCTTTATCAAAAAACCAATCCTCTTTGATGTTGTAAGCAATAACATGGCTAGATCCTACATAATTAAGAAGGTCTGGAAAGTATAGTGCCTCGTCAACATCAGCCCTCTCCCAAAATTCTTTTAACAATTCTAAATCCTTGTCGAAAAGATCCTTGTTTTGTTCCGCTAAACTGGGGTCATTTTTAATTCCATCAATGTATTGCTGAAACGTTTGATTGGTTTTAATAATATTTACAGAGTCCTGTAGATCAATACGCTGATAATAAAACATTGTACCTTTCGCACGAGAAGAAATGATATTATTTACTTTTCCTCGATAAGAACTAGAAGTGAAATAATCATCTTTACCCACACGCGGGATTGGGTACCTCAGACTGTAACCGTCTTCCAACGTTTCGTAATCTGGATTTGAGACTTGGTAAACCGTCAAGTCTCCGAGCATGATGTGTCTCAAAATGATGGTCCACAAAGACCAACGTTGTTGGTCTTTGTTCCAATCTGGGTTATCAATATCGCTACGAGTCAACGGATTATAATCGGTCCCACCTTGTGGACTACCATCAAAGGTATCGAACGGATAGAAGAGCTCATGATTGATTCGCTCACGGGAATCAATGCGAGAAAAAACACGTTTAGACCAGACCATATCGGCTTCTCGAACATACTCAGGTTGAACAGCTTGACGCACGAGAACTTCTTCTTTCATGACAACACCGTCAATTACACCATTTGGCAGCACATTCACAGGGCCTCTTAAGTCACCTGACTCACCTGACTGCTGCCCTCCTTGTCCGAATGCAGCTGTTATGTACACACAACCTAAACCAAAAATTACTTTTTTCATAACTTGAAATATTACTGTGTCACTTTAAGCACCCCAGGTGTAATTGCCTGGACTCCATTTTTCGTATAAGTCACTACGACAGAAACGGTTTTGCCAATTTTTGCTTTCGCTAAAGCACTTGCAGGAATTTTGTTTCCCGGATAAGAAGTTTCTTGTTCACCAATAATCACTTTGATAGTTTTAACAACAAAATCCATTTTTATAGGTGCATCTCCTAATCCAACAGAAATTGGCCCACCCATTGATTTAGAGATTGAAGTTTGCTGCAAAGTACCTGCAGGTAAGGATCTAATTTTATATCTAAACCTTCCAAATGATTTGGATACACCGTTCTTATCTGTCGCTGTCAATGTGAGGACAGCAAAACCAGCGCCACTCGGTTGTACAATATAACCATTGTATGCAGTACCATCTACTGAAAAGTTAGATTTCGTACACGTTCCCTTGTCAATTGAAATGCTCGAACTTACCATTCCTGCTACAACCGGAACCACTTTGTTCGGATAACCAATATACAAAACAGCTAATTCAGGCAATGAAATGGAACCTTGCGGTTTTGCAATGGAAACTTTCCAAGACCAAGGTCTAGGATATTCTACTCCTGATTTGTTACGAATCATCACCGTACCATTCAAAGTCATATCTCCTGTTCCTGAAGCCTTTGTTTTAATCGTTCCAATACCGTCTTTCACGGTTACTGTTCCAGGACCAGTAACTACCGGATTGTTATCCGAATCATAAGCAGCCATGGTAACTTTCAATTCAATGTCTTCTCCTTCAGTAGCAACACCAGGTCCACTCACCAATTCTTGAATTTTATTGAACGAGAACTCACCTACAGTCACTTTACTTTTTAATAAATTAACCGCCTTAGCACGTGCACTTAAAATCTCATTCTGCATCGAAGATAGAGAGGCAATCGCCCCTACCATAGGTGCATGATCAAAAGTACGGCCCATCCAATGGATGTTTCTTTGCTCATGGTGATCTGCCATTTCAATTTTAGTCAACTCTTGGTACAAACCTAACAACACTTCTGCATCCTCTGGATTCACTTTGTTGGATTTGGCATTGATCATTTTTTTGATCTCCTCCTGCAACTTCATGTTTGTCCAATTGTTGTTGATGTCTTTTACCTTCACTTTCCAATTGTTTTTTTCACCTTCTTTGTATGTGCCAGAAGTTTCAACAATGAATTTACGGAAAGCATTGTATTGTTTCCAAAGTTTGATGCCTGCTTTCGAAGGATCTAAACGCTTGATATCAGAACCAACTATTTCATGCATAGGAATATCAAATTGATCTTTTGCCTGAACTGCCATCAAATTCAATCGTGCTGGTTGAAGTGGAGATTTTGGATCATATTTTTTCCAAACAATCACTTTTTCGTTTTCATTATCAATCGTTTTGATGTCTTCATTCGCTTTTGATAACATAACTAATTTTAGGTCATCAATAGTCTTAATCAAATCACCCGCTTCCTTGTCGATTAATTTAATCATCCCAAGGAATTTTTTGATTTTCTTTGCTTTCGCTATTCCCGATTCGTCGTTTTTCAATCCAACTAACTCTCCGGACAAGTCTTTTTTCGCAGCATTACCGCGCTCTAATTGAGTGATGCTTCCACGTTGAATGTTTTCTTCAATTGCCACGAATGCATCCAAAATTTGTTTGGATACGTTCAATGCAAGAAGAGCAGTCAAAACGAGGTACATCATACCAATCATCTTCTGTCTTGGGGTTTCCTTACCACCTGCCATAATTTCTAGCTTTTAGTTTGTTTGTAATTAAAATAATTAAAATTAGTACCTACTAAAATTAAGCTTTCATAGCTTTCAACATGTTGCCATATACGTTGTTCAAATCAGTTAAGTTTTGAGACAACATGGACATGTTTTCACGGTAAGACGCGGTATCCTTCGCTGAAGCCGACAAGTCGGTCATGATGTTTTTGATGTTTTCTTGAAGTGCGCTCATTTGACCTAAAGAATCCAAGTAATCTTGAGAAGATTTCAACTGCAATTCATATACGTTATTTAAAGCCCCTAAATTTTGACCTAATTTTTGCATTTCCACACCGAAATTACCTTGTCCTTCAGCAGAAATTCCAGCAATTGCTTGAGCAGAAGCTGCATATTGGTCCGTTAATTTAGTTAAACTTTGAGAAGCTGTTTCCAAACTTTTCACATAAGAATCTGTTGCTCCTGCTGCTGTTGCAACAGCACCCAAAGATTTTGCGTTGTCTGCTAAATTAGACATGCCATCTTTTAGACGAGCTAATAGATTTTGGTCAATTCCAGCTTTGTCTAATTCTTTAGCCAAACCGTCAGCAGCACCACCGCCACCACCAAGACCACCTTTTTTCAATAAAGGCATCAAACGATTTTCTTCGTTGTTTTCTTCCACTGCCAATTCAGGGAAAACACGCGTCCAATCTGGATCTTCATGCATTGGTTCCAATGCAATGAATGCAAAGATTCCTGCTTCTGTCAACAATCCTGCGATCAACATGACGTCACAACCAGGCCAGTGCATGATTTTAAATAACGCTCCAACAATTACCACTGATGCTCCGAATCCCGACAGGTATTTAACAAATAACTTGTACTTTCTTGAAGCAAAAAAACCACCATTACCACTCATAACTTTTGATTTTAAATTAAACTATAGATTAAACATTGATTACTTAATTGAAATATCGCTTTGGATTTCTTCTCCGTTCTCCTGTTCGATATTTTTACCACCACGACCCAAGTGAGTCATTGTGTTTCTAAACCCAATATAAGACTTGGCTGTATCTTGGTATTCATAGGTACGCGTACTATTCATCAAATAGAACCCTATATCCTTCCATGAACCGCCACGAATTATTTTTCGTTTTTTAGCTGCTGGATCTCCATCTTTCGCATCGTACTCATAATCCGCACTCATGTCTGTTTCAAACTCGTACGCATCTGGATCAAATGCAGACGAACACCATTCCGCAACGTTTCCTGCCATACAGTATAATCCAAATCCGTTTGGATTGTATGAATATACTTTAACTGTATAGAATCCACCATCTTCAAAATAACGACCTCTCATTGGTTTGAAGTTAGCCAAGAAACATCCGCTGTTGTTTCTGATGTATGGTCCACCCCAAGGGTACTGAGCCATATCTAGGTCACCACGTGCGGCTCTTTCCCACTCACTTTCAGTTGGTAAACGGAAATCATTCACAAATAAATCTCCATTTGATTGCAACCAAGAGTGGAAAATTTGAGTTCTCCACACAGAGAATGCTTTCGCTTGTGGCCATGTTACACCAACCACAGGATAGTTATCGTAAGCGGTGTTCCAGAAATAATTTTGCGCCATTGGCGTATGATTCGCATAGGTAAAATCCCTTACCCAACAAAGTGTATCAGGATAGATGTTGATGCGTTCTTTGATAATAAAACGACTTCTATCCGTATGCCCTCGAATGGCATTGTGACTTCCCTTGCTGTTTGTGAATCCTAAATCCAAATCTTGACCTGGATTCCTAAGGATAGTACCTTTCAATTTTGATGTATCACTGATTAATGTATTTTCAGGATTTTCTGCATCTATATACCCATAAACTGTTGTATCAACCCATACTTTATCAGTTCTCTGGTCGATTGTATACAAAGTTGAACGGTGTTGCTCATTTTTTTTATAATCCTTCCCTAGTGGCTCCCGGCTGTTCTTTTTGTATAAATCATCTTCAGCATCAGCAGAAAGGCTTTCATAAGCAAATGTTTTACGGGAGTCGATTGCCTTTGTAATCACTTTCCCTCTTCTAGCTGCTTCTTTATAGTCAATCCAGAAGTAATCAAAGAACAACAAACGCGTATCAATTTCTTTTCTTTTGTAGAAGCTCTCTTCAGCGCTGTAGTACATATCAGACAACAAGAAAGCAATTTCAGGATCCTCATAGTCAATTGGTTCAGCCCAATTCAAGGTAAAATACTTGCGGTTGTCCACGCGACCACCTTGGTAATAGGTAACTTTATCAGAAGTCCCTTTCACATCGGCTGCGTCTGCACCTTTTTTAATATCAGTATTTTTAAAAGCGTACATCGCGAAAATACCCGCTAATTCATCATCGGTCATCACCAAACCATCTTTTAAATTCGTTGGTCCAGCTTTTTTCAGATCGTATTTATATCCGTTTACAAGTGCATTCGTAATTTTTACTTTAGCATTTTTGTTTTCTTTCTTGTCGAATTTACCCAACATCGTCAAATAAGTCAAATCGACATTTGCACTGTTCGTTGAATCCATGTAAAGTTGGAAAGGCGTGTTACCTCCTTGAACATCAGAACCCATGTTAATTAATGTACGGTATGGTTCTTTAAAGAAATTATCTGGTACATTCACCCAACGCTCAGCATCCTCATCCGCACTTCTTCTGTACAGTTTCTCACGCGCAATTGAATCGCGCACCCAGTGCACAAACTGACGGTATTCATTGTTGGAGATTTCCGTAGCGTCCATGTAGAAAGCTGGAACGGAAACGGTTTTTTTACGAGCTGTGTGTAGACCCATGATGTCTTCATCGTCTTCACCGGACTGAAAAGCACCAGAAGGAACATAAACCATTCCTAAAGGCATTTTTCCAGGTCCTAAAACGTCTGGATACCAGGTGTCTCTACCACTCACACCCACTAAATTACCTTCTACATCACTACATGAGTACAAGAAACTTAGTACAAATAAAAAACTAACTAACTTTTTCATTCTTTTGTTTTTGGTTCTGCCATTATCCAAATTACCTTGCTACAGGATTCTCTTAACTTGGGGTATAACGTAAGAACTATATAAATGGTTACATTATTAAATTATGCTTACTATAACGTGCGAGGATGTCTTGCTTTGGTCTTTGGAGGCTCTGGTAAATTATAACAATATTTCACCATCAACTCGTGAGACCCACGAGAGATACTAGCTAATTTATTCACGGTAATATCATAAGAATATCCTACTTGCAATTTTGGCATAGGTGAATAACCTAACATAACAGCGATTGCATCCGAGGTTCTGAATGTGAGTCCACCATATGCATCTTTATCGTCCAATTTAAATAAGTAACGTGCATTCAAATCTGCAGAAAATCGAATAAAGTCTGTACGAACGAGCATTTGCGCATCGATCGTTCCATTCATGACATCCTTGAATTTGTATCCACCCATCAGGTAGTAGTGACGTGCCGTCTGATAACTTTGAGTCACCTGACTTACTGCTTTTGATAAATCCGATTCCGTTAAATGGGTAGAGGAAATACCTACGTAATAATCTTTTGACTGAAAATACAAGCCAAAATTTGCATCCACAGCTGTCGCTGCAAATCCAACTGGCAAGGTCGGGTCAACTGCTTGCGTTGGTGGCACCCATTCAGGATCCATTCCAAAATTCATGATTCCAATTCCAACACCAACTCCTAAAACACCTTCGCGTCCAATTTGGATTGGGTAAGAATAATTCAACAATAAATTGTTTTGACGTGAAAAACCAATCGCATCATGGTAAAAATTGATTCCAATTCCACCAGGTAAAAATCGAGACAAGTTTGACTCAATATTTAAGATGGCCGAATTCGGCGCACCATTGACTTTATCCCATTGATTACGGTAAATAGTCGTTGCACAAATTCCGTTGTACAAGTCTAGACCAGTTTTACCAGGATTGATGCTCATCTTATCAAAAATGAAATGAGTGACGAGCTTATCTTGTTGCGCTTGGACGGATCCAATAACAGCAACTAACAAGATGGTTAACAGCTTGGTTTTCAATAGCATATGGTTTATTTAACAATATTAAAATAGCAGATCTTACACAAGAAATGCCATTTTAAGGTGCTAAAATAAGGAATTTAAATGAAAAAATAAAATGAAATGTGAATTTAATGTGATCACTATCCAAGTTTCTGGTAGGTTTTCCACCAAAGGTCAGGCATTTCATTATTCATGGCATTATCGTAGTCGGATTTGTTGCATGGTACCATGTGATGTCGCTCATACTTCGTTCCACTTTGAGGCGGATATGGGACTTCCATCCACCAACGTGCTGATTTATTGCTTTTAAAGAAAATGATTTCTCGATTTGAATCTTCAATAAAAACAGTGAATCGTGTGTAGTCAATTTTACTTCCGATGGGAAAATCTCCTTTCCGCGACATGGCACCTTGAAGAAAATACCAGATCGTTTCAGCTAGCATCTTATCACACAAATCACTCGGTTTTTCGAAATTGAAAATACCGAAAGAAGTTACTTTATCTGAAATCCCTGCATATTTTGCAATTTGACACATTTGTTCTGCATAAAATCCATTTGGGTTCGCATGCGGATTCAATGTTTCGGATGCTTTAATCGAATTAAAATCAATGTTTATAATATCTGCATTGCGCAAATGAGGTTCTGCTAGGGTGAAATCTTGATTAAATTCCCCAAGTCGACAAATATCAAAATAGAGCTTTTCAAATAAGTCAAACTCTTTCATGCTGGCAAATGGTCGTTGTAGTCCGATGTTCGCATGATTAAATAAATAGCAAGGTCTTTTCAGTAAAATTTGACTTAAATATCCGTTTGAATGGATTTCTTCCTCTGGTGAACCAAGGTCAAGCGCGTGATCAACTGAACAAATGTTCACCAATTGTTCCAGTTTCTCATATCCACTGTACATGGCCACGGTTAAATCTTGGCTCCCTCCAATAATGATTGGAATAATTTTATGCTTAACCAATTCCGCAACGACTTTTGAAACAGCAAAATAAGTATCCTCCAATGTGTTTCCTGGTAAGATGTCACCAAGATCGTAAAAAGGTAAATTCCATGTACCCTCATGGTGCAGCGCATAAAGTGCTTTTCGGAAATGCGTTTGTGAAGAAGAATTTTCACCCCCACTTCCCCGGAATTCAGGAACGTAAATAAGTGCGCATGCATTCTTTTCTAAAGCAGGGAATCCACCTTGGTTTTTAACTATACACGAACCTAATTGTTGTTCCTTCCAAGTTTCTAAGTCTCTAACTTCTTGGAAATATATCGAAATGTCATTCATTCTATTGTCTTTAAACAACAAAACTAACCATCATTCCTACGGCAATTTTTCGTTTGACAAAAAGAAATCAAAACGCAGCCGTGTAAAACTCTATTTGTTTAAAATGGCAGCTATGTTGGGCTTGAAATAGCGGTCTGATTTTAATACTTTCCCGTCTTCGCGGTAAATGGGTTTTCCATCCGCATCCAACTTGCTCATATTTGACCGTTGGATTTCTTCAAAAACTTCTACGATTTTATCTTGTAGTCCATGTCTTAGAATCGTTCCACACAAAATGTACAATTGATCACCGAGAGCATCAGCGATTTCGACCATGTCTCCATTTTTTGCAGCTTCGAGGTATTCCTCGTTCTCTTCCTTCATCAAATCAAAGCGCAATTGGATTTCCTTTTCAGTTAAATCTGATTTTGGTTGGTAATGGTTTTCAATTCCAAAGGAATCATGAAAGGTTTCTACCGCTTGTATTATTTCTTGAAATTTCATCGTTTTTTTTAATAATTCAATAATTTCTTCATTCCTGCCGCAACTTTTTCTGCATTCGGAAGCAACTCAGCCTCAAGTGCGCTATTCAATGGGATTGCAGGTGTATCTACCGATGCCACAATTTCAATAGGTGCATCCAGATGGACAAAATGTGACCGTTGCAACCTTCCAGCTAATCCTTGTGTAAAGGTACATTCAATGGATTCCTCTGTCACCAAAAGAATTTTACCATGGCGTTCACATAAATCACCCATTGCTTCCATATCCAATGGATTAATGGTGCGCAAATCAAGTATTTCAACTTTTCCTTCAAATGACTTAGCTGCCTCTAAGGACCAATACACACCTCTTCCGTATGTAATCACGCCGATAGAATCTCCACTCAAACGAATTTCTTCTTTTGCTGTTTGGACAATCCGTGCTTTTCCAATTGGGATCATGTAATCCTCACTTGGCTCAATGGACATTGCTCCTTCCGTCCCAGGTATTTTAGACCAATAAAGTCCTTTGTGTTCAAGAATTACTACTGGATTAGGATCATAATATGCTGCTTTTAATAGGCCTTTTAAATCTGCTCCTGTAGATGGATAGACCACTTTAATGCCTCGAATATTAGCCAAAACCGATTCAACACTGGATGAATGGTAGGGTCCACCAGAACCATAGGCGCCAATAGGAACCCGAATCACGGCGCTCACTGGCCATTTACCGTTAGATAAATAGTATGAACGTGAAACTTCTGTAAACAATTGATTTAATCCTGGCCAAATGTAATCAGCGAATTGAACTTCGACGATTGGTTTTAATCCAACAGCGGACATACCAACTGTTGATCCAATGATAAATGCTTCTTGAATCGGTGTGTTAAAAACTCGGTCATCACCAAAGGTTTGTGCCAAGGTCGCTGCCTCGCGAAAAACTCCACCTAGGCGTCCACCTACATCTTGACCATAAAGCAACGCTTCTGGATGTTTCGACATGATTTCACGCACTGCAAAGAGGGCAGAATCCACCATGACCGTTTTTTTCTTGCCACTTGGTTCTCTTTCACCTTGTTCTTCTGTGATTGGTGTTGGTGCGAAAATAAAATCCGTCACACTTTCGAGGCTTGGCTCTTCTGCATTCAATGCTTCATCATAAGCTTGATCGATTTCCTTGCGCACTGCAGATTCTAAATTAATCACTTCAGCCAAGCTATAACCTAAGTTTTGAACGGCTTGTTTTAATTTTGGATAAGGGTCGTTTTTCGCCGCCTCTTCCAAATCATCACGGTACCATTCTTTACGTACTCCGGATGTATGGTGTCCAAGTAAGGGAACTTTTGCATGAATGATAAACGGTCGACGTTCTTTTCGCACGGTTGCAAAGACTTCTTGAACCGTTTCAAAACTCGTTTGGAAGTCACTGCCATCAATGGATCGTACTTCAATGCCATGAAATCCTTTTGCATATTCAGAAATGTCCTGTGCGCGCGTTTCGCTTGCATTCGCCGATATATCCCAGCCATTGTCTTGCACTAAATATACAATCGGGAACTGCTTTAGTGCTGCCATTTGAAATGCCTCGGAAACTTCTCCTTCCGTGCAGGACGCATCACCGAGTGAGCAAACAACAACAGGTGCATCTGACATGTCCCATTCCGCTATTCCTGTTTTTTCTTTGTATTGAATTCCCATCGCAATTCCGGTCGTTGGAATGGCTTGCATTCCGGTAGCCGATGATTGATGTGGAATCCTTGGAAATCCTTCTCTGTTTAATGAAGGGTGACAATAATAGGTTCTTCCACCGGAAAATGGATCTTCCTTTTTTGCAAAAACCTGCAGCATTAATTCGTACGGCTTCATACCGATTCCAAGTAAAATGCTATCGTCACGGTAATATGGAGAAACCCAGTCTTGTGCTTTTAATTGCATTCCGACAGCCAATTGAATGGCCTCATGTCCCCGGGAGGTTGCGTGAACATACTTAGAGGTCACCTCTTTGTTTTGCTCGTACTTTTCGGCCATCGCTTTCGCCGCACACATCAAACGAAATGCCTCCCAATTGGTGGTTTTATTATCCATTGAACTCATGGTTCTTTTTTTTGTTTTGTCAATACTTTCAGTGGGACAAATATACAAATCAACTAGGAAAGGCACGAATTCACCAAAGAGAATGGAGAAAATAATTTGCAAATAGCATAAAAAAGAAACGATGCACCAAAAATTGATGCATCGTCTCCCCTATTATGGTGGTGATAAGAGGTATTTGTTAAAACGAGAGTAAAATTCCAGCGTTCACACCACGCAATGACAGAGCTGATCCTTCGTTAAAGACGTCTGTCAAATTATATGTCATGTAGAGATTCCAGTCACCGTAGCCAATCAGCGCCATAAGTGAGGCAGAAAAAGGACGGAAATTAAAATCATCTTTCGTTTTGTTTTTGTTGTTGTTGCCTTCCACTTCCCATTTCGTTTTTTGCATGCCACCAATACGGATTCCACCTACAACACCGGCAGAAATTGTCCAGGATTCGTTTGGATCTTTATTGGTATTAATTTGCAACAATAAAGGTGCTTGTAAATAAACTGAACTCAGTGTGTTCTTTGTGTAATTTTTTGTGGCGTTCTCCACTCCGAAGATGGTATCATTTGACGAAGTAATGTCAACATTATTTTTCAGTGCATAACGGTTCCACTGAAACCCGAGTCCAGTTGTTACTCCTAAATATCCTTTAATAATAGGGAATCGTTTTTCGAAAAGATTTAATTGAATGCCGAGGCTTTTTGCAGGATCTAATTCTAAAAAGCCTAGCTCACTGCCTGTTGCCAATTTATTTTCAGAAGTTAAAAATCCATTGGCATTTATTCCAAAGCCCGACCAAACTGGATTGTTTGTTTTAGATTCACAGTCCGTTTTTTCAGAATTAAAATCATCTGAATCCAAAACCAATGCCTGGTTGTCTTCCTGAATGATTACACGTTCATCGATGATCATTCTTTTTTCGCCTTTTGCATTTCCGTTTCGATCGTCCAGGATCACAATTTTCATGTTTCCAATCTTCACTTTGATGGAATCCGAAGAAAAAGGGCCATCCTCACCGTTTATGGTGGAATCCATGTAAACTTCAACGCGTGTAAACATTGAATCGGAACCATAAATCGTTTTCATTTCTTCGGTCAAAATAGAATCCATTCTATCCATTCGTTCGTTGATCACAATCACGGTGGTGTCATTTCCCTTAATTTGCACAATTCGTTTGGTCAAGTCTTTTTGTGCGAAAAAGGTTGTGGCAAATCCGATAAATCCTAAAAGTAATAACTGCTTCATTTTATTTCATTTTTTGTTTTGATATGCCTTTGACGGCGCTACTTTATTTTTGTTACAATCCACTTATTTTTTAGTTTGTTTTCTTTCAATGGAGATAAATCCTAATTTAAAATAAGTGGTCTTTACATTTTCATCTTCATTTTCCTTATAGGTGATTGGAATCTTTGTTGTTTGGGCTAAGTAATTGGTAATGGAGGTGTATTTTTCCGACATACTCGGCTTTGCAGTCCCAAATAATTTTTCGTTGCCTTTTTGCAAAACAAATTCACGGATCCCGATAGGCTCAATAGCTTTTGATTTATTTACCGTGTAAATCGGGTCGGTTGTTGGAGTTATCGCAGCTAATTCAATTAGATCTACAATTGGTTGGGTCAAGTACATCGGCGGTGCGCTTGGGATTTGTTCTACTTCATGAATGAGCTCTTGAACTATGCAATCACGCACTTCATTCTGTCCTAGATCGATGTGTTCATTTTGAATATTTTTAGGATTCTTTCTTACATTACCAGTGGCCTTATACGTCTCGTCTATTTGTGGTTTAGTTTCCTTTTGGTCAACATTTACGGTTTTTTGTGTTGTCTTCCTAGCTGTTTTCACCTGGTTTTCTGGACTAGGCCAATTCAAGAATAACACTAAAATAACACTTGCCGCTGCTGCATAGGTAAAATACCTTCGGAAAGGAATGACTTTTCCAGAATTCCTTTTCAGTGAATGAATTGCTGGGAAAATAATTTCATGATTTGGAACCAATTTGGTTTGTTGAACGGCATTCCATTCACGTTTCAACTCACCGTCTATTTTCAACAAATGTTCGAAGGTTTTTTCTTCCTTTTGGGACAAGAGTCCCTCTATTTTCGCAATAGACATTTTCTCTTTTTCTGTTCCTTCCTCCTGTTGGTAGGCGGACGGATGAAAGCCATCTTTTTTCAATAACGCGGAATGATCAAAATCGATGGAATCATTCTG
>Ga0208592_1000049_pt1 | contig 35092 bp, 35 predicted proteins | sample LakMenE18May10ns_FD_150712 | JGI IMG/M metagenome (GOLD analysis project Ga0208592, IMG submission 150712) | Freshwater microbial communities from Lake Mendota, WI - 18MAY2010 deep hole epilimnion ns (SPAdes) | ecosystem: Environmental > Aquatic > Freshwater > Lentic | place: Lake Mendota...
TGAGCAGTGTGATTTTTTGTGGGGGTTCTTCGTCTGGCACGTGGCCTGCCTGGCGCTGTTCCCAGAACACGGCAAATGCTCGATCGAACACGCCATGATCTTCTGGCTTGCGAACGAGTGTCGCGCGCCCAGCCCAATACACATCTTCCCGGTGCTCGAGTGAAACAACTTCGAGTGCCTGCACGAAGGTAAGGACCGAGTCGAGAGGTACGGCAACACCCGCGCCGCGAAGCACTCGGGCAAACGAGATGGCAATGTTTTCGGCAGTCATAAAGGTGTGCTGCCGCCAAGAGCGACTAGCTGTTGAGCAGCCCTCGGTCGAATGCTTGTTTCACCAACTGCGCAATGCCTTGCTCGCGCACGCGTTCGTGATCTTCGCGATATTTGAGGACGGTGCCTAATGTTGCCGCCACGGTTGCTTCATCAAGTTCGCTCACGCCAAGTTGGCCAAGCGCGGTTGCCCAGTCAATGGTTTCGGCAACTCCGGGTGGCTTGTACAAGTTCAGTGAACGCATCGACTCGACCGCCGCAGCAACTTGCCGCGCCAACGATTCGGTTGCTTGCGGAACGCGCAGGCGAACAATAGCGACTTCACGCTCGAACGATGGGTGATCGACCCAGTGGTAGAGGCAGCGGCGCTTGAGCGCGTCGTGTACGTCGCGCGTGCGGTTGGAAGTGAGGATGACAATTGGCGGTGTGGTTGCCCGGTACGTGCCCAATTCTGGGATGGTGATCTGAAAATCGGACAGCACCTCAAGTAGGTATGCCTCGAATTCATCGTCGGCGCGGTCGATTTCATCGATCAATAACACGGCAGGAGTATCGCGATTGTCGATTGCGCGAAGTAGCGCGCGCTTAATCAAAAAACGCTCGTTGTACAGTTCGCCCTCTAAGGCATCGGCATTTTTTGTTTTGGCTTCACCGCTTGCCTCGGCGGCACGCAGATGTAGCAACTGGCGTGAGTAGTCCCAGTCGTACACGGCCTGGGAGGCGTCAATTCCTTCGTAGCACTGCAGACGAATGAGTTCGCCGCCGGTCATTGCCGAAATCACTTTTGCAAGTTCGGTTTTGCCCACGCCGGCTTCGCCTTCAAGCAGCAGTGGTCGTTGCAATGACAGCGCTAGAAAAACTGCCGTGGCTAAGCCCTCGTCGGCCAAATAACTTTGTGCCCCAAGCGCATTGCGCACCTCGCTCACGGACGTGAGCCCTACAAATGTCATGCGCTCAGGCTAGGCGCGAAATGGTTAGGAATCGAAGCCCAAACCCATGCGATCCATGGTGCGTAGCCAGAGGTTTCGGTTGCCTGTGCGGTCCTCGCGGTTGAGCGCCCAACGAGTGGCCTGAATGCCAATAAATCGAAATGGCTCGGGCGGGAAGGGAAGCGGTTTGCTCTGGACGAATTGTGTTTTGGTTGCTTGCGTCTTTCGCCCGTCTAACAAGTCGAGCATGACTTCGGCACCGAAGCGCGAACTTGCCACGCCAAGGCCGGTGTAGCCAATGGCGTAACCCACGCGGTCGCGCATTGCAGTGCCCCAGAAGACGCTGTACCTGCTGCAGGTATCGATTGCGCCGCCCCATGCATGCGAAAAGCGCACACCTTCAAGTTGCGGGAACGTTTCGAAGAAGTGTTGCGAAAGTTTTGCCCACGTCTCTGGGCGAGACTCGAGGTCGGTGCTCATTTTGCCGCCAAAGAAGTACACGGCGTCGTAGCCACCCCACAGAATGCGGTTGTCTTCCGTCAGTCGGTAATAGTGAAACTGATTGGAGATGTCGGACAAACCTTGGCGGTTGTGCCAGCCAAGACTTGCAAGTTGTGCGGGCGTAAGCGGCTCGGTGGTGAGGCAATAGTCGTATACGGGTGCGATGTAATTGCGCAATCGTTTGAGCAACGGCTTGAATGCATTGGTTGCTAGCGCAACACGCTTTGCTTTGATTTTTGCCAGGGGAGTGTCGACAACTACACCGCTGCCCGAATAGTCGAGCCCTGTTGCGCGTGTGTCTTCATAAATTCGCACACCCAACGATTCTGCGGCGCGCTTCAAGCCCCACACCAATCGCGCTGGGTCTACCAATGCCGCAGTGTCTTTGCACCACATGCCGCCGGTAAAAATCGGTGAGTTCACTTCTTTGCGCACTGCTTGTTCGTCGAGCCATTCCACTTTGTGGCCTAATTCGACAAGTTGGTCGTAGTCCTCGCGCAGTTCGTCCAAATAGTTGTTGCTGTGCCGCGTGCTGGCAATTTCAATTACTCCGTTGCGTTCGAAGTCGCAATCGATGTTGTAACGCTTGATCGCTGCTTCAATTTGGTTGAGGTTTTCAAGCCCCAAGTCCTCGAGCAAGCCAACTTCTTTGGGGAAGCGTTGCTGAGCGTTGGCAATTCCGTGAGTGAGGCTGGAGTCCATGAAGCCGCCGTTGCGACCGCTTGCTGCAGAGCCCACCTCGTGGGCATCGATGAGTACAACGTCGCGTTCGGGGTTGCGCTCCTTGGCCAAAATCGCCGTCCAGAGGCCCGTGTATCCACCGCCAATGATGCAGAGGTCGCACGTGTCGTCGTGCACCAACATGGGGTTGGAATCTGGCTCGTCAACGTCGTCCAGCCAATACGCATAGGGTTCGGCGTCCGCGATTGCGTCCAGAAAACGCTCGTCTTGTTGATACCCACTCATGGGTTTCCCACCACCTAACTCGCACCACCGTAGCACTTGGGCAGTAGCGTTTTCCCGATGGATCTTGGTATTTCGGGCCGTACCGCTGCCGTAGCCGCGGGCTCTGCGGGGCTTGGTTTCGCAAGCGCGCAAGCACTTGCCAACGAGGGTGTGCGCGTCGTTATCTGCAGTCGCGACAAACAGCGCGTGCTCGACGCCGCTGCGCAAATTGGTCACGGTTGCATCGGCATCGTCGCCGATGTATCCACGGTTGCAGGTGCGCAAGAGTTTGTGCGTCAAGCAACAGAGATTCTTGGGCAGATCGACATCTTGGTTGCCAATGGTGGCGGCCCGCCACCTGGCAACTTCGCGAGCACCGACGTTGAGGCATACATTTCGGCAAACGAGCGCAGCATGTTGGCAACCATTGCCATGACAAAGCTGGTTGTTCCGGAAATGCAAGCCCGCAAGTGGGGGCGTGTCGTTGCAATCACTTCTACGTCTGTTCGACAGCCAATTGCAAACCTCATTTTGTCCAACACCGCCCGCGCAGGACTCACCGCATTTTTGAAAACCGTTGCAACAGAAGTTGCTGCAGACGGTGTCACAATAAATTCGGTGCAGCCTGGTTCGCACGCCACAGACCGCATTAAGCAGATCTATGGCGAGTCGCTCGAAGGTGCATCCGCCGGTATTCCGGCAGGTGCGCTTGGCAGCCCAGCCGACTTCGGCAATGTGGTTGCATTTATGTGTAGTGAGCAAGCCAAATTCGTCACCGGCACTCACTTACCAGTTGATGGTGGCGCTTACGGAGGATTGCTCTAATGCTGCAACATGTCGTCGCTCTTTTCTGGAATGACAAAACACCACCGAATTACGGCGATGTGGTCACTCCGGTGTTACAAGAAATGGTGAAACACATTCCGTCCATTCGCAGTTATCGATGCGGAGCCGACATGGGTGTAAGCGTGCCTACGAATGCCGACTATCTCATCGTTGCCGAGTTCGACGATGTTGCCGGTTGGCGTGAATACGACGAGAATGCGCTGCATAACGAAATTCGGGCAAAGTATTTTGCTCCGTATGTTGGCTCCCGAGGCGCTGCGCAAATTACGTTCTAAACGCTTACTTTCCTGCGCTCCCACTTGGTGGCGGCCCAACAAGAAAACCACACTGCCAACCAGCCAGCAATGATGTCGGCCACATAGTGCTCTCCGAAGTAGACAAGGCAAATTGCCATTGCAATGGGAAGCACAAGCGCCACGCTTCGCAGCCACCAGCTAAGCGCAGGAAAAAAGAACACCACCACCAACAATGCGCACGCGGCGTGAAGCGACGGCATTGCGGCATACGGATTGGTGATGGCCGTTCCTCTGTCGAACAACTTGGATACTGCATCGATGCCCATTCGGCCCCATGCGCGTGCCGTAATGCGAGAGATGGGTTCAAGATAGCCCTCTTTGGCGGCGAGCCAAGGCGGAGCAACCGGAAATGCAGCGAATACGAGGCACGACGTTAAAAACAAAATGCTCAATCGACGGATGTATCGAACCCATAGTTCGCGACTAATCCACCACAACACCACTGCAACACCCACGGGAAAGATGAAGTGCGACATGTAGGTGAGTGCTAGGGGATATTCGTACCAGCTCAATGTTCGCTCAATGTTGAGGCGTTGCTGCATCCACACGTTTGGATCGGTACCAAAGAAGAGCAGCCGGTCTATATCGCGCACAAATGTGTACGAGATTGGTCTGCCAAGTTGATCGGCCAGCCCGCGGCTGTATTCATATGCGAACAGCATCACCGCAAAAATCGACCAGTCGCGCAACATGTTGGTTTGTTCACGCCATGGCTTGCCTACGTTTGCAAAAATGAATGCCAGCAAAATCCATGCAACGACGGCAATTCGGTCGACAGGAATGCCAAACTGCCGTACAGACCAAAGAAATATTGCGCAATAGAAAGCAACCGATATGGCTCGGGTTTGAGCAGGTTTGCGTTGGAGAGTGGTGCCGAGCGTCAAGGGCTCAATTGTATTGCCGTGCTATTTGGAAGCGTTTTCAAGTGCTCGGCGCACCAAGACCTTCGCAAGATGGATTCGGTAGTCACTTGAGGCATTCAAGTCGCTTTGTGGTTCGGCTTCTGCGGCAGCAAGTTCGGCAGCATCGGCGATGGACGCACCCTGATTGAGTGCATTGCTGGCACTTACTGCGAGGATTGGCGTTGAACCCATGTTTACAAGCGCGATGCCCGAGCTGCCGTTGCTGCGCCATGCTGCAACACCAACGATTGCCCAGTCCTGCGCACGTCGATTGAATTTCTCAAAACCGTAACTGCCGCCAGAAATCTTTGGCACGCGAATTTCTGTGAGCATTTCGTCGGCTGCAAGTGCGCTTTCAAGAAACCCCTTATAGAAATCTTTTGCAGCAATGGTGCGTTCGCCATTTGGTCCCTGAGCGACATACGTTGCACCGAGAGCAAGGGTGGTTGCTGGCAAATCACTTGCCGAGTCGGCGTGGGCGAGCGAACCGCCAATGGTGCCGCGATGTCGAACCTGGGCATCGCCAACATGGCCTGCTGCATGAGCAAGCAGGGGAATGTGCTTTTTCACTAACTCAGATTTCTCTACATCCATGTGCCGTGTTAGCGCACCAATTGCAATGTGGTCACCAGCATCCTTGATGTAGGAGAGGTCGGTGATGCGACCGATGTCGATCAACATGGATGGCTGCGCCAAACGCAGTTTCATGAGTGGGATCAGGCTATGACCGCCGGCCAAGAACTTGGCCTCGTCGCCGTACTGACCGACGAGCGAAATTGCCTCGGCTGCCGACGATGCTCGTTTGTAATCAAATGCTGCAGGTATCACGGTTGCTCCCTTACTTCTTTGCCGATTGGATTGCGCGCCACACGGTTTGTGGCGAGGCTGGCATTGGCATGTGTTTTACGCCAAGGCTGGATAATGCGTCGATGATTGCGTTGATGATGGTTGGCGCGGCACCGATTGTGCCTGCTTCGCCAATTCCCTTCACACCAAGTTGGTTAGTTGGAGAAGGTGTGACGGTGTGAGCGGTGGTCACTGGAGGCACATCGCACGCTGCCGGCACTAAGTATTCGGCAAGAGTCGTTGTCTTCAAGTTGCCGTCTTCGTCGTACACGGCTTCTTCGAACAACGCTTGTGCGAGCCCTTGAATGACTCCTCCGTGCACTTGGCCTTCAACGATGAGTGGGTTGATTTGCACCCCGCAATCATCAACTGCCACATACTTCAGCACCTCAATTTTTCCCGTCTCGACATCTACTTCCACTACCGCCATGTGCGTGCCGAATGGCCACGAGAAGTTTGGCGGGTCGTAGGTATATTGCGCTTCGAGGTTTGGCTCGAGGCCATCGGGCAAGTTGTGCGCCGTAAACGCGGCGAACGCAAGTGCTGCGATTGGCACTGCTCGGTCTGGCGAGCCCTTGACGCTGAAGATGCCGCCGGCAAACTCCAAGTCGTCGGCAGAGCATTCCAATTGGTGTGCCGCAATGAGTTTGGCCTTATCAATCACTTTGTCGCATGCACCTGCAACTGCCACGCCGCCCACGGGAAGCGAGCGCGAACCGTAGGTGTCCAAACCAAGTGGCGCAATTGCGGTATCGCTGTGCAAGACGTCGATATCTTCCGGCGGAATGCCCAACTTTTCTGAAGCGATCATTGCCCATGAAGTTTCGTGGCCTTGCCCGTGAGGGGAGGTGCCGGTGACCACTTGTACTTTTGCAGTTGGCAACACCCGAACAGTTGCCGCTTCCCATCCACCTGCGCCGTAGTTGAGCGACGCCAAGACGCGAGATGGTGCAAGCCCGCACATCTCGAAGTACGAACTCATGCCGATACCCAGCAGTTTCGTTGCGCCAGGAACGTTCTGTTTTGCCTGTTTCGCGCGAATGCCCGTGTAATCGGCAATGCCCGCAGCCTTGTCTGCTGCAAGCAGGTGGTCGCCAGAGTCGTACGTGAGCCCGCTAAATGCGGTGTACGGGAATTGTTCTTTTTGAATGAAGTTGCGTTTGCGCAACTCGAATGGATCAATCTTCATTTCGCGCGCAAGGGCGTCCATTGCGCATTCGATTGCGTAAGTTGCTTCCGGCCTACCTGCACCACGGTACGCATCAGTTGGCGTGAGCGTTGTGAACACGCTGGTGCAACTGAAGTCATACGCCTTTGGAATGTCGTAGACACCTGCATAGAGGAACGCGCCAAGAATTGGCACACCTGGCGTTACCAACTGCAGGTAAGCACCCATGTCGCCAATAATGCGAACGCGTACTGCGGTGAGCTTGCCCTGCTCGTCGGCTGCTAGTTCCACATATTGCACTTGGCCGCGGCCGTGAATGGTTGCTTGCGAGTTTTCGGTACGTTCTTCAACCCAACGAACGGGAAGTTTGTGCTTGCGCGAAAGCGCAACACACAGAAGTTCTTCTGCGTAGACATTGAGCTTAGAGCCAAATCCGCCGCCAACACTTGGTGCGACAACACGAACTTGATGTTCGGGAATTCCCAACGTTAGTGCCGTCATGACTTTCAAAATGTGTGGCACTTGAGTGGATGAGTACAGCGTGATGTCGCCACCAAATGGTTGAGGAACCGCAGCAACAGCCCTTGGTTCCATGGCCATTGGCAGAAGTCGCTGCTGAACGTAGCGTTCGCTCACGGTGTATTTGGCTTTTTTGAATGCCTCTTCAACGCAGCCAGGAGTTTCTTCAACAAGCAGCGGCCAGGTATAGCTCTTGTTCGTGCCCAGTTCGTCGTGAATGACGATGTTGTCTTTCAGCGCCTCTTCGACGTCGACTACTGCTTTGAGTGGTTCGTATTGAACGTCCACCAGATCGAGCGCGTCGCGCGATGCAGTTTCGCTGGTTGCCAAAATTGCAACGACGCCATCGCCCACGTAACACACCTTGCTAACGGCAAGCGGGAAGTGGGCTGGGTTTTTCATATCCGGTGTTACTGGCCATGCGCATGGCATAGGGCCAGCCCATTCGGAGGCAAGCTCGGCACCTGTGTACACCGCAATAACACCTGGCAACGCCTTTGCAGCGGAGGTGTCGATGCTGATGATCTTTGCGTGCGCATAGGGCGAACGAAGTACTGCAAGGTGTAAAGCACCGGGGATGTTGAGATCGTTGGTGTACTTACCTTCGCCGGTGAGCAGTGCCGGGTCTTCCCGGCGCAACATGCGAGTACCGATGACGGTGTTGGTGTGGTTCTCGGTCATTGTCATGATCGTCTCCTATTTCTTTGCTGCAGCAAGAACAGACTTCACAATGTTGTGGTAACCAGTGCAACGGCACAGGTTGCCTTCAAGGCCAAACCGAACTTCATCTTCGGTTGGGTTTGGGTTTTCGTTGAGTAAGCCAACGGCGGCCATCACCATTCCAGGTGTGCAATATCCGCACTGCAAGCCATGATTTTCCATGAATGCTTGTTGCATCGGATGCATTTCGCCATTGATGCTCATTCCTTCGATGGTCTTTACAGAAGTTCCATCAGCCTGCACCGCAAGAATGGTGCAACTTTTCACTGCCTCTCCATTGAGATGTACAGTGCACGCTCCACAACTAGAGGTATCGCAACCAACATTTGTTCCAGTGAGCTCGAGATGCTCTCGCAGGTAATGAACAAGAAGTGTTCGCGGTTCCACGTCGCTTTCGGTCGCAGTTCCGTTGACGGTGATACTGACTTTCATCAAGTCCCCCTATATGTCGTAGTAAAAACGTGCGATAAATGAATTGCACGCTTGCCCTGCTGCATATCATTACCCACTCTGGCAAAATTTCCAAAGAGCAGATTTTGGGTATGAGTTACTTGACGGTAAGTGTTGCTCGCAGTGCAGGCACTTTGGCGCAGATAATGGAAAATACGCCGCGTTGTGGGAGGGGAATCGTTCTCGTCCCATTGGCTCGAACAGTTACTTTGGTGGCGCCAACTTTGAGGTCGTAAGCAACCGCATCCTTATTGATAATGGTTGCGGTACCCCCAAATTGCACCACGATATTTGCGCGCCCAAACTTGCCGTCAACAATGCGAACAGTTGCGTTAAGGGCGACTGCTGGGCGCTCCGCCGAAACAAGCGGGGCGGCAGATGTGCCGTGCAGTGGCAACCCGGAGAATGAAAGAAGAGCAGCAATAAAACTGCGAATGAAAAACTTTGATCGAGTCATTTCACTTATCAAGTGTACGTAAGCCGCGCCCTGCAAATATCAATGTCAGTGTGGCCATGAGCACAATGGCAAGCAAGCCGCCCCACGTGTTGTTCCAGCTGAGGTAATCAGGAGACGTGGTATTGACAAGCCCTTCGCGGGCAAGGCGCAAGATGTTGGTCACTGGGTTTACTCGGGCAACCGCATGTAACCAGCCCTGCAAAAGAGGCAAAGGCATTTGCGCAGTGGAGAGATAGAGCACGATGAACATCGTTAACTGCATAACGGCAGCGCCGCGCATGTCACGGAATCGATAGGCAAGACCCAAACCCCACCCAAGAGAAATGGTGGAGATACCAAGCGATGCAACCACAAGAGCCAAGACCCCGAGCAGACCTCCCGTGAAGCGTGCGCCAAGCGCAACTCCGAACGGAATGACGAATGCGCAGAGCATGAGTGAACGGATCCATGCGGTGAACAGTGGCCCTGTAATCAGCGAGAGTCGCGAGGTGGGCGACATGCGTAGTCGGTCGTAAAAGCCGGTCTCGATGTCGCGGATAGTTGAAAAGCCCATGCCAATTCCGCTGAAGGCCGAGCCGAAGGAAATGCCAAGTGGCAAGAACCAGTTGACCGAACGATCGGTGGGGAAGCCGGGAATCTTTGTGATTGCAAAGTACGTTCCTGCAAACGCGATCATTGTGAAGACGGGCATTGCAAGGCTTGGGAAAAATGCGGACGGTAGACGACGGATGGTCAACAAGCCACGAATCATCATTGCGCGAGAGCTGCGAATAGTTTGATTCATTTGGCTGCCAATCTGCGACGAAGTTCGGTTTGCGCGAACAAAATTGAGGCAATACACACAGCGGTTGGGATGAGTATTGCCTTCATTAGCGCCGAAGTGGTGTAACCGCTGAGCACAAGTTCGCGCATGCCCTCAACCAAGTGCGAGATGGGGTTGAAGTCGGCGATCTTGCGATATGCGCCGGTCATTGTTTCTCGTGGGAAAAATGCGCTCGAGAAAAAGAGCAGTACGAAAAGAAGGGGAAATGCACCCTGCACGGCTTCGGCAGAGCCGGTGCGGATGGCAACCGATGACATCAGTGCGCCAATGGCAAGCGCAACAATTCCGCCACTCACAACCATGATTGCTATACCGATTAAGCCGGATTCGATTGTTCCGCCGAACGGCCACAGCACCGCAATAAAAAAGGCAGCTTGTAGAGCACCAAAAATTGCGCTGCCCGCAAGACGTCCAATCAGAATTCCTGTTCGCGTGGTGGGAGACAGCAACAACCGATCGAAGAAACCGTTCTGAATGTCGGTGGCCAGTGCCGCAGCCCCCGTGACCGAACCGAACAACACGCCTTGCACCACTGTTGCTGCAATAGAGAACTGCAAGAACGAATCAACCTTTGGGAAACCTGGAAGGTCGGTGGTTTTCCCGAATGACGACGCGCCAAGCGCTGCAAAGAAGATGGGGAAGATCATGCTTGGTGCAACAAGAGCAGGCTGGCGAAAAATCTCGAGCGTCGAACGCTTGGCCATCGCGACCGTTTGTCGAACCGCCAAGCCAAAGCTGTGCGGCGTAACTTCCGTGTGGTCGCTCATGGCGAGAACACTCATGCTTTAGCGCCTTCAAGTCGATGGCCAGTTGCATCGGCGAACACGTCGTCGAGGCTTGGCTCATTCAGTTCGAGGTGCTGCACGCGAAGCGAAGCCTCGTCCATCTTGCGAACTACGTCGGTCACTGCTTCGGCCCCGCCGCGCAAGCCAACGCCAAGTGTTCCCTCTGCAGTCGGGCGCATGTCGCCAAAAGCAGCGAGCACAGCCTTGGCTCGGTCTAGCTGATCGTTAGGAACAGTGACAAGCAGGGTGGGGAAGCCAACGCTTGCTTTCAATTCTTGCGGCTTTCCTTCACGCACGATGTTGCCCTGATCGATAATTGCAATGCGGTCGGCAAGTTGGTCTGCTTCTTCCAAATACTGGGTGGTCAACATCACGGTGGTGCCTTCTTTATTCAGACGGCGCACTTCTTCCCACAGCGAAATTCGGCTCATTGGGTCGAGGCCTGTTGTTGGCTCGTCAAGAAACAACACAGTTGGTTGATGGATGAGTGCAAGGGCCAGGTCTAGACGCCTGCGCATACCGCCCGAGTATGTGCCAACGCGTCTGTCGGCGGCTGCGGTAAGGCCAACTCGCTCGAGCAAATCGTTTGCGCGAGCCTTCATTTTGTTGGCAGGTATTCCGTACAACACTGCCTGCAATCGCAGAAGTTCGGTTCCGGTCATCAGCGGATCGATAGCTGCATCTTGCAGCGCAACACCAATTCGGCGGCGAACGTCGTCGGGGTTTTTTGCCACATCAAAGCCAGCAACCATTGCCTTGCCCGAAGTGGGTCGAAGCAATGTGGTCAACATGCGCACCACTGTGCTTTTTCCTGCGCCGTTTGGCCCGAGAAAACCAAAGATCTCTCCGGCATTAACGGTGAGGTTGATGCCATTTACTGCCTTGACATCACCAAAGTGACGCACAAGGTTTTCGGCAACGATTGGCGCGCCTGAAAATGGGGCAGATGGTGATGTGGTCATGCCACAACTGTATGACTGCAGCGTTGCTATTCAGCAGTTGGGATATCTGCGTTGATTACTTGCGCGCTGCGTTAATCGCTTGCCACACACGCTCTGACGTTGCTGGCATATCGATGTGACGCACACCGAGGTGTGAAACCGCGTCGACTACTGCAGATTGCACTGCGGGGGTCGATCCGATGGTGCCCGATTCACCAATCCCTTTTGCGCCAAGTGGGTTGCGTGGAGTTGGGGTTTCCATGTGCACCACTTCAAAACTTGGCAATTCGGCGGCGGAGATAAACCCGTAGTCGGCCAAGTTGGAGGTGATTGGGTTGCCGTCTTGGTCGTAGGCAACTTCTTCCAACAGTGCTTGCGCGGCACCTTGGGCAACGCCGCCGTGAATCTGCCCATCCAAAATGAGTGGGTTAAGCACAACGCCAGCATCGTCGCATGCAACGTGTCGAATAAGTTGCACTCGGCCCGTTTCGATGTCTACCTCGACAACCGAAACGTGCGCGCCAAATGGAAATGTTGGGCCGCCTGCAGTGAATGTTGTTTCCTGCACGAGTCCGCCGTCGCCCAACAAAGCAGTAGATAGATCGGCCCACGTTTTTGCAACTGCTGGGGTTCCCGCAACGTGGAACGCCGTGTTGTCTTTGTCGAATACCACGTCGGCTTCGTTTGCTTCCAGCAGCCGTGCCGCATGTTTGCGTGCCTGCTCGACTAATTCGATTGCGGCAACATGCACGGCAGCGCCGCCTTGTTGCAGCGAGCGCGAACCCATGGTGCCGCCGCCAACGGGAATCAAATCTGTATCACCCCAGACAACATCGATGTCGTTCATGTCGATGCCCGTTTGTTCGGATGCAATCATCGACCACGAGGTGACATGACCCTGGCCATGTGGGGAAGTGCCGGTGTACACAACTGCGCGTCCCTCCGGAGTGATTTCAATCTTTGCAACTTCTCCCGGCGTAGTGCCACCCGTAATTTCTACGTACACACTGACACCAATGCCGAGTTGTTTGTTGCTGCCGCTTGCGCGGCGAGCAGCTTGATCGGCACGCAATTGTTTGTAATTGGCAACCTGCAGCGCTTTGTCCAGCGAAACTTCGTAATCGCCAACGTCGTATGTTTGGCCAATCGCGGTGGTGTGAGGTTCCATAAATTTGCTAATGAGGTTGATGCGGCGTACTTCGGCCGCGTCCTTGCCGATCTCTAATGCAAACAAGTCCATTGCGCGCTCAATTGCCGCCGTTGCTTCTGGCCGCCCCGCGCCTCGGTACGGCACGGTTGGGGTGGTGTTTGTCGCTACCGAAATAGTGCGAACTTCAATCTTGGGAATGTCGTATACGCCAGAAGCCATTGGCCTAGTCATGAATGGGGCAAGAATTGCACCCACGTCTACCCAGGCGCCCGAATCCTGCAGCACTTTCAGTTGGTAGGCGCTTACTTTTCCATCTCGTGAACCACCAATGCTGATGTACTGAATTTGTGCGCGGCCGTGGCCGAGCGCAACCATCGACTCGCTTCGTGTTTCATGCCAGCGAATTGGGCGACCTGCTTTGGCCGAGATTTTTCCAAGCAAAATTTCTTCGGGGTATGCGCCAATTTTTGCGCCGAAGCCGCCGCCAACGTCGGGAGTAATGATTCGCGCCTGCCCAAGTTGCAGACCATTTGCGGCCAAGATGGTGTCGCGTGCGCCTTGCGCGCCCTGAGTAGACAGCCACTGGATCAGTCGTCCGTTTGTGTCCCACACCGCTGCCGAACCGCGCACTTCTAGTGGGCACGGTGCTACGCGTTGGTTTACAAAACGGCCACGAACAACAACTTCGCAGTCAGCGAACAAATCATCGCCGGTGAGGTCTGGCATTCCCAGTGCCGTGGTGTCAAACACAATGTTGCTACCAACGCCTTCAAAGATCAGCGTGCTGCTTTCCATTGCTTGCTCGATATCGATCAGCACTTCGAGTGGTTCGTAATCGACGATCACTCGTTCGGTGGCGTCTTCGCCTTGGTCTGCGCGCTCGGTGAGAATTACTGCGATTGGTTCGCCAACGTAGCGAACCTTTTCTGTTGCAAGCAACGTGCGCAACGCGGTTGGGTTATATGTTGCAGGCGTTGGCTGCAGCCCAAGATCGGCGGCTGTATAGATCGCAACTACGCCGGGGGCCAGCAGCGCTTCAGAAACATCGATGCCAAGAATGTTGGCGTGGGCAACAGTTGACCGAACGTAGGTTGCGTGCAGTGCACCCGCCAGCAGAGGTTCGTCGTGCAGGTCGTCTACATAGACGCCACCCGTTGTGAGAAATTTGGGGTCCTCTTTGCGAAGGACACGATTACCCAAAATGCTTCCTGCCACGCCTGCTCCAATCAATCGACTGGTCGTAGGTTAGTTAGTGCGGGTTGGAAGTGCCTGATTAGGGGGCAAGCGGGTCGAGCGTGATCTGGCCGCGCGCTTCTTGTGCGGCCACGTCCAGCGTGCGCAGCATCAAAATGGTGGACACAACGGTGTAGGGCCAACGCTCGGGCATGGTGGTGGAAAGCGCAGGTAAATCCATCATCGGCACGCGTCGCTCATTTGGGTAGAGGTAGCCAAGTTGGGTTCGAATTGCGTCGCGCAGGCCGGCGGGCGACTGCAAGTTGCTCACCTGATCTTGCATTTCTTCGACGATGTCTTCGAACGCCGCGTATTCCGCTGTCTTGGCTTCTAACGCATCACGTTGATTGAGCCAGGTGCGAACTGGGAAAACAAATAGGGCAGTTGCAAGTGCGATGACGACGGCGATGGCGAACGGTTTGATGGCGAAGCGCAGCGAACGATTGCGAACGAGATGCTGATCCGTATTTGCCACGCCTCTATTGTGGCTTGTGATGCAAGCCGTTTCGTGGCAACCGCGCCAATTGGGTGCTGTTATCGCGGGTTAAGAGCGTCTGCGCCAAGAAATTTGGCTTTTGAGCCAAGTTCATGTTCGATACGCAGCAGTTGGTTGTACTTTGCAACGCGGTCGCTTCTGGCTGGTGCGCCAGTTTTGATTTGACCGCAGTTTGTAGCGACCGCCAAGTCGGCAATGGTCGAGTCTTCGGTTTCGCCACTGCGATGACTCATCACGCTGGTGTAACCATTCTTTGTTGCAAGTGCAATGGTGTCGAGCGTTTCTGTCAGTGTGCCGATCTGATTGACTTTGATCAGCACGCTGTTTGCAGCGCGCTCGCTAATTCCTTGTTGCAGTCGTTGCACGTTGGTCACGAACAGGTCGTCGCCAACGAGTTGAATTTTGCTTCCCAATTTTGCGGTGAGTGTCGACCAGCCGGCCCAGTCGTTTTCGGCCATGCCGTCTTCAATGGAAACGATTGGGTATTTGTTGGCGAGCATCTCCCACCAGTCGGCCAACTCTTGGCTTGTTAACGATTTGCCTTCAGAGGCCAAGTGATATTTGCCGTCTTTAAACAACTCGCTCATTGCCGGGTCGAGCGCAATGCTGATGTCCTTGCCGGGAACAAAACCCGCGGCTTCAATTGCGTCTACCAAAATTGAGATTGCATCCTCGTTACTTGCCAAGTTCGGTGCAAAGCCACCCTCATCGCCAACTGCTGTTGCCATTTTTCGGTCGTGAAGAAGCGATTTCAGTGTTTGATATGTTTCGACACCCCAGCGCAGCGCCTCGGAAAAACTTGAGGCACCGATTGGCATCACCATAAATTCCTGCAAGTCGACGTTGTTGTCGGCATGCGCGCCGCCGTTGATGACGTTCATCATCGGCACGGGAAGTACGCAGGCGTCGTTGCCTCCAACCGAACGATAAAGAGGCATCTTGCGCTCGGCAGCGGTGGCGTGGGCGAGGGCCAGGCTGACTCCCAATATGGCGTTGGCGCCAAGGCGCGATTTGTTTTGTGTGCCGTCGAGTTTGCACAGCGCACTATCAATGGTTGCTTGATCGTCTGCGGGCTTTCCGTTGAGCGCCGATGCAATTTCGGTGTTGACGTTGCCAACAGCGTTAAGCACGCCTTTGCCGCGATAGCGCTTGCCGCCGTCGCGCAACTCGGCTGCTTCGTGCTCACCCGTGGATGCACCGGATGGCACGATCGCGCGGCCGAATGCGCCAGACGACAACAACACTTCCACTTCCACGGTTGGGTTGCCGCGGGAGTCGAGAACTTCACGGCCCAGAATTTTGCTGATATTGCTCATTCAGAAATAGTAGTAAACGCCTTCGCTTCGTCCCACAACGAATCCAGCACTTCCAGTGTTGCTGTTTGCAAGTCAATATTGCGTTGAGCAGCAAGTGTCTCCACGATCTCGAAGCGAGCACGGAATTTGTCACTGGCAAGTCGGAGCGCCGTTTCGGCATCGTGGCCAAGGTGGCGGGCCAAATTCACCACGCTGAAGAGCAAGTCGCCCAATTCCATACTGGCGGCTTGGTCGTCGTCCAGTGCCGATGCCTCGAGCAGCTCTTGCGACTCTTCGGCGATTTTTTCAAATGCACCAGCAGCTGTCGGCCAATCGAAACCTACGTCTGCTGCACGCTTTTGAATTTTTGTTGCATAGGAAAGCGCGGGGGAGGCTTTGGCGACACCGCTGAAAATGGAATCTGATTTCTTGTCGTTGTTCTTTCGTTCCTCGCGCTTCACCGCGTCCCAAGTGCCAACTACATCGTCGGCGCTTGTGGCCACGGTGTCACCAAAAACATGCGGATGTCGGCGCACCAACTTGTCGTGAATGGAACGAGCAACATCGGCGAGAGTAAACCGACCCTGCTGTTCGGCGATTGTCGAATGAAATTCCACTTGGTACAACAAGTCGCCGAGTTCTTCAATCAGTGCTTCGTCGGTGTCTGGGTTGTCGGCATCTAGTTGCTGAATTGCGTCAACTACTTCGTACGCCTCCTCAAGTAGATGCTTGATCAGCGAGTCGTGCGTTTGTTCAATATCCCACGGGCATTGTTCGCGAAGTGTGCGGGCAAGTTGATGCAGCTTCACCATCTCTCCGGCGATGGGCTGTGCAAGCTGCGGTATGTACAAAGTGGTGAGGTGATCGGGGGGAAGCACGCGATCGAGTTCCTGCCACGTTGTGTGCTCCACGCGCTGATCGGGCAGGCCCAGGTGATGCAGCAACACAACTGGCTCGTTGCCGATAGCTGTATCAAATGCCAATTTCACATCGGAAAGAACCCAGTCGGCGTGTGTCTGAGCAACCAGCAACGGCCCGCGTTCGCCCGCCGCCTCGACGGCGAAGCGGTGGCCGTCGATGAGACGCACTCCGGCATTGACGGGGTCGATACCAAGGGCCTCCCATGCCAAATCCAAAAAACTCATGGCAGGTAGAACCGAAACAGTTACGCGAGTGTCTGTTCGCAATGCAGCAACACTCGACTCCAAAATCAGTGGCGAACCCGGCACCGCGTACAAGATTTCGCCGTGTTCGATGGCCGATGCAACAAGCTGTTCGGTGATTGCCGAGTACACCTCGTCAAACGTGTCCAAGGTTTCGTACAAGTCATCGAAACTTGTAGCTGTGGGCATCAAGTCGGCCGTTGGGTGGCGACGAGTGCGAATGAACTGCGTCTTTATCCTTGCAATTGCTTGCAGGGTGGCGTCGGTAACTGTGTCGCGCGGACCAGGCCCAAGACCAACGATGACGATTTGGGCAGTCACGAGGGTGCGTGCGTTAGCTTGCGGCGATTTTGCCGCTGGCTGGGTTCCAGATTCCGTATTCGGATGCCACGGTTATCTTGCCTGTTGCAAGCAAACCATTGAGCAACATTTCGCCTGGAGTTTTTGCGAGGAGCGCGAGGAGTGATGCCTTCACGTCATCAAACGGCCTGACGAGCACGACGTGGTATCCGAAGGTCGTCTTGATTGGCCCTGTGGCGACGCCAGTTTTTGCTGCCAACACACCCTTAACAAAATCAAGGTCAAATTGTGTCTGATAATCAGTCAGCAAGATGCAGTCGCCATCGACGCTTCCCAAAACTCCACCAGTTTCGCTTGCATTCGGTTCGATGGAATACTCGCCAGCAACTGCTTTGAATGTCGCGCCATCATTGATCTTTTTCAGCACTTCTTTTGTGGTCGCTTCTTCCTTGACCAAAATGTGTTGCACGCACAGTGCGCCAACAGAGGCTGCAGCTGTTTCATACATGGTTGCCACGTCTGCTTCGCTTGGAGCCTTCACGCGAGCAAGCGCGAGGTCGGCGCTATTGAGTTCGATGATCAGTTCTTGCAGTTCTTTGCCCAACGTGTCGAAACCCGCATCTTGGGTTACTTGATCGGTGACTGTCTTGCGATCGGCGTCGGTGATTGCTTCGCCATATTGCTCTAGAACAATTTCGGTTCCCTTGCCGCGCACAAGTGCTCCAAGTACCGACCTGCTTGCATCGCCAGAAGCCACACCATTCTCAAGCGTAAGTTGGCCCGCATCGGCCAATTGGGTGATGGCCATGTCGAGTGTTTCGTCGGAAATGGATTGGCCTTCAATGTTGACTGCCTCGTTGACTGCGGCCGAACCACATGCACTGAGCGTTACAAGTGCTGCGATGGATACGGCAAATACAGAGAGTTTGAGGCGTCGTGACATTTGGACAAGCCTAGTTGGCTGGTTCAAAGAGTTGCTGTAGGAAGTTGATGAGATATGGCACTACTTCGTGCTCGATCAGTTTGCCTGTTGATGTGCGAGGCAGGGTGATGGTAAGCAGACCCAACTTTTCGTTCCAATCTGGGTGTTGCGCAATGCGCTTCAGTCGCATGGTCTGGCTTGCTTTCAGCATCACGGGCGTCATTCGTGCACGGCCGTCGGCCACAACCAATTCGGTCAAACCAACTCGATGGCATTCCGCACGCAATTGACCAACCCCGATGAGGGCAAGCGCCGGCTCGGGAAGTGGGCCGTATCGGTCGAGCCACTCGGCGCGAATGTCTTCAACATCAGCGCTTGATGTGACATCGGCGAGCCTGCGATATGCATCCAGTCGAGATTCTTCTTTGACCACGTAGTCGCCTGGAAGAAATGCATTGCTTGGTACGTCAAGCTTGAGTTCTGGAACGGGCGAGGGAACAACCTCGCCTTTCATTTCGGCAACTGCCTCGGTGACTAGTTGGCAGTAGAGATCGTAGCCAACTGCTGCAATGTGCCCGCTTTGTGCTTCACCAAGCAAGTTGCCTGCACCACGAATTTCCAAATCTCGCATAGCAATTTTGAAACCACTTCCCAATTCGGTTGCCTCGCCGATGGTCTTTAGGCGTTCGTACGCATCTTCCGACAACGCCCGGCCTCGAGGATGAAAGAGATATGCGTATGCTCGCGAGCCGCTGCGACCAACACGACCACGAATTTGATGCAACTGTCCGAGACCAAGCAAGTCGGCGCGTTCGACGACGAGCGTGTTCACCGACGGCATGTCGATGCCGCTCTCGATGATGGTGGTGCACACCAAAACGTCGTACCTACCTTCCCAAAAATCAATCACGGTTTGCTCAAGCGTTGCTTCGTCCATTTGGCCGTGGGCCACAGCAATGCGTGCTTCGGGTACAAGCTCGCGAAGTTCGCGCGCTCGGTCCTCAATCGATTGCACTCGGTTGTGCACCCAAAACACTTGGCCGTCGCGCAGCAACTCGCGCCGGATGGCTTCGGTTGCAACGCGGTCGTCTTCTTCGCCAACGTAAGTAAGGATGGGCTGGCGGTCGGCTGGTGGCGTTTGCAGCAGCGACAAATCCCGAATGCCCACGAGGCTCATTTCCAGTGTGCGCGGGATGGGCGTTGCAGTGAGCGTTAAAACATCGACATTGGTTTTCATCTTCTTCATCGATTCCTTGTGACTCACACCAAATCGTTGCTCTTCGTCAACAACGAGCAAACCTAAATCTTTGAACTTGATGCTTTCCTGCAACAAGCGGTGCGTGCCAATAACGCAGTCCACTTCGCCAGTTGCGAGGCCGGCCACAACCTTCTTCGCTTGCGCATTGGTAAGAAATCTCGACAGCACCTCAACACGAATTGGGTAACCAGCGAAGCGATCGCTGAAGGTGTTGCCGTGTTGCGTGGCGAGCAGCGTGGTCGGCACCAGCACCGCTGCTTGCTTGCCGTCCTGAATGCATTTGAACACTGCGCGCACGGCAACTTCGGTCTTTCCAAAGCCAACATCGCCGCAGACCAAACGATCCATTGGCACGTTGCGTTCCATGTCGGCTTTCGTCAGTTCAATTGCTTTGCTCTGATCGGGTGTCTCGACAAAGGGGAATGCACTTTCCATTTCGTGCTGCCAGGGCGTGTCTTGCGCAAACGCGTGACCCTCGGCTGTCACGCGGCGTTGGTAGAGCACTACGAGTTCTTGTGCGATCTCTCGAACCGCCGAACGCACGCGTTGTTTGGCCCGGGCAAAATCGCTTCCACCCAAACGATGCAACGTGGGTGAGTCGCCGCCAATGTATTGACGCACTGCGCCAATGTGATCGGTAGGGACATACAGCTTGTCGCCATCTTTGTAAGCAAGTAGCAAGTAGTCGCGCTCAGAGCCACCGATGCTGCGCTTAACCATGCCCTCGTATTTGCCCACACCGTGATAGTGGTGAACCACGTAGTCGCCTGGTTTGAGATCCTGAAACACCGATGTGGTGTCACGCTTGGGGACCTTTATCTTGCGATGTGTTCTTCGCCTGCCGGTGAGGTCGGCCTCGGCGATGATGGCAACTTTGCTAACGGGAAGCGAACAACCAAAGTGCAGCGGCGCAACAATGACTGGCACGTTGACACCGTGTTCGGAAAACACATCCTTCAGGCGTTGTGCAGAACCTTCGCCTTCTGCGGCAACAACTACTTGCCATTTATCGGCGATGAGTTCGCGAATTCTTTTTGCGGTTCCTTCGGCGTCGCCGGTAACTGGGCCCCAACCAGTTGACGGAATTGTTGGTGCGTCCAAAGCTTCAGAAGGAAGGGACATCGAAATTGCACGCATGGAGGAAGCACCCTCGAACAGTCGCTCTACTTCTGCATGTAAACGCGGGAATGATTTGTCTGCATCGCGAGCCCATGTAGATGCGAGTGCACGCGCCAAGTCGTCTTCTTCTGCCAGCAAATCGTGCGCACGTGTACGCATGCGCTTCGGGTCGACCAACAACAACTCGCTGTCCTTCGGCAAAATATCGGTGAGCAACAGCTCCTCGGTAATCAGCCAAGGCAACCAACTTTCCATGCCATCGAAGTTGGCGCCATCGGACAACCTGTCCCAGTGTTCGCGGCCCCAAGCTTCTGTAGCCACAAGCGATCGCGCCATGTCCTTTACTTCATCAGTTATCTGCAACTCGCGCGCCGGGAAGATTGTCGCAACCTCGATTGCGTCTGTGCTGCGCTGATCGTTGACATTGAACTGTGTTAGTCGATCTACTTCATCGCCCCACAAATCAATTCGGATAGGCGTATCAGCAGTAGAGGGGAACACGTCGATAATCGAACCGCGCCTCGCCACTTCGCCGCGGTGCTCCACAAGTTCTTCTCGGCGATAACCACCGTGCACGAGCCGAGCAAGCAGTGCATCGGCGTCGATTTCTTCGCCCGGTCGGACAACGATTGGTTCCAGTGTCGTTGCGTCGGGCCCAAGTTTCTGCAGTAACGCGCGAACGGAGCCGATGATTACTTTGGGCGGCTGGTCGCCGCGAATACGCCACAACACTTCAAGCCTGCGGCCCATTGTCTCCACGCTTGGGCTGACACGCTCGAAGGGGAGTGTTTCCCACGCGGGGAAAATAAGCACGTTGGAGGCGCCAAGAAATTGCACGAGGTCGTCATGCAGTAGCTGTGCGGCGGTGCCCGTTGGCGTTGCAACGATCATTGTGGTTTTTGGAGAACGCACCGAGAGCGCAGCGATAATCGTTGCGCGAGCCTGTTCGCCGCAGGCCAACAGCGAGTTCTTTCCACCAAGCGTGGCCAATGCGCTTTCTTGGCCTGCAAGAAGGGCGAGTTCGGACAACAGCATGGCGGCTAGTGGCAACTAACTATTTGGAGTTGATGCTCTGCATGGCAGCGTCAACGCCTTGCGTGCAAATGAGTTGAACTGCGTCTGCGGCAATTTGCACAGAGATGTCTAATGTCTGGCGTTGCGAGCCCGACACTTTTGACAGCACATGATCTGCGCCGTCTTCTTTTGTTGAAGGCTTGCCCACGCCAATGCGTACACGGATGAAATCCTGTGTTTTCAGATGTTGATTGATCGAACGCAATCCATTGTGGCCAGCAAGACCGCCACCAATCTTTACGCGAACGACACCTGGCTCTAAATCAAGTTCGTCGTGTACAACAATAATTTTCGCAGGGTCGGTTATTGCGTACTTGCGTGCAAGCGGGCCAACAGCGTTACCCGATTCATTCATATATGTAGTTGGCATAGCCAACAAAATGTGCACATCTTGGTTATGCACTTCGGCAGTGAGCGCGCGATCCTTCGACGACTTCAGTGAAACGTTGTAACGCGTTGCAAGCAATTCGATCGCATCGAAACCAACGTTGTGTCTTGTGCCTGCGTATTCGCGACCGGGGTTACCCAGCCCAACAACGAGCGCGGTGAAAGGTGTGCCGCGACGTTCATGCCGCTCGTGTCGCGCTTGGCGACCGAACAGCGCCATACGAACTAGGAGGCGGCTGGCTTGTCGTCGCCGGCAGCAGGAGCTTCGCCAGCACCAGCAGCATCGGCAGGCGCATCACCAGCAGGAGTTGCGGCGGCAGTTGCACCACCGGTGTCGAGCACTGTCACGATGACCAAGTCGTCGTCGCCAAGTGCGGTAACACCCTTTGGCAATGTGATGTCGCCGAGGCGGATGACGCTTTGCATGGTCATGTCGGTGACGTCGATGAGAATTTCGTTTGGAATGTTGTTAGCAGCAGCGCGCACTTCGATGCGGTCGATTGCTGCGTCAACAAGGCCACCCTCTTGGTTGACGGCTTTTGCCGTGCCGGTGAGGTGAACTGGAACAGCCATGGTGATTTCCACGTTGAGGTCGATCTGCATGAAGTCGACGTGGCTGACCGTGCGCTTGATTGGGTCGCGCTGCATTTCCTTCACAATTGCTGGGTACTTCTTGTCGTCAACGTGCAATTCCAAGATGGTGTTGGAGCCTGCAGCGCCCGACAATGCAATGCGCAAGTCGCGTCGCTCGACGGTGATGCTGACCGGCGTCATGCCCATGCCGTACAGCACTGCGGGGATGTGTTCTTTGCCGCGAAGACGGCGAGCCTCTGGGCTGCCAGTGGTTCGTCCGACTTGTGTCTTCAATGTGGTGGTCATGAGAAACTCCAGAAATACTTTGGGTTGCGTGAGGTCGTCAAGCAATTACAACGGCTAACGAGCCTACAGCCCGAATTGCTCAATTAAATCTGCCCCTGGGGGCCAAATTTAGGACTGATTTTCGCCGTCGAAGAGGTCGCTGACGCTGGTCTCGTCGAAGACTGCAGCCAGGGCGTCGGCAAGGATTTTGGCCACCGAAAGCACCTCGATCTTGGCAATACGCTTTTCGACTGGCAACGGCAGCGAGTTGGTGAGCACCACGCGGCTGATGGAGGAGTTCTCGAGGCGCTCGATTGCCGGGCCGGACAAGACACCGTGCGTGGCCATGGCCCACACTTCCTTGGCGCCGCGCTTGAAGAGCAAGTCGGCGGCACTGACAATTGTTCCGCCCGTGTCGATCATGTCGTCGGCAAGGATGCACAAGCGTCCGTCGACATCACCGATGACTTCCTTTGCTTCCGCGATGTTGGTGGTTCCCTTCGGGCGGCGCTTGTTGATGAATGCAACGTCGGCGTCCATGTCGGCAAGATGCTGCGCAAAACGTTCTGCAACTTTTACTCGACCAGCGTCTGGCGACACGATGGTGACACCGTCTCGCGCATTGGCGCGCACGTAGTTCTCAAGAACAGGCATTGCGGTGAGGTGATCGACAGGGCCTTCGAAGAAGCCCTGAATCTGTCCGCTGTGCAAGTCGATAGAGACCATGCGCTTCGAACCTGCTGCTTTGAAGAGGTCGGCAATTAAGCGAGCAGTAATTGGTTCGCGGCCTTCTGCCTTGCGGTCTTGACGCGCGTAACCGTAGAAGGGGCACACTGCAGTCACGCGCTTTGCGGATGCGCGGTATGCGGCGTCAATCATGATCAACTGCTCCATGATCGAGTCGTTCACGCTGCGACCATCTGCGCCGCAATGCGTCTGCATGATGAACACGTCGCCACCGCGAACACTTTCTCCAAAACGAGGACGTATTTCACCATTTGCGAATTCGACAATGTTTGCTTCACCAAGTTGCACTTCCAGATGCTGTGCCACTTCTTCGGCAAGTTGTGGGTGAGTGCGCCCTGTGTAGAGGGCCATTCGCTTCGTGGTGACTTTGTCGATCGTTTTGTTCATCTGTCCTCGGGTGGTGAGCCGTTTGGTACAGCGTAGAACACGGACGCCGTTTGGCTTTCTTCCGCGACCGACAGCAAGCGCCTGAGGCGCGTTGGCTGCACTATGAGTTCCGGGGAGAGGACTCGAACCCCTATAAACGGGACCAAAACCCGTTGTCCTGCCATTGAACGACCCCGGAAAGACGAGTACACAGTACTGACTCTTTGAGGAAAATGTAGAAATGGGCTCAGTTCCCGCTATCGTGTTCCGCGCTATGGGTTCACTTGTAAAACGTCGTCGCAAACGGATGCGAAAGAAGAAGCACAAGAAGATGCTTCGTCGTACCCGTCACCAGCGCCGCAAGTAACCGGCCTTTTCGCCCAAGCCCTTTTAGGGGGTGGTACGGGTGACAACAACAATTGCGCCCGGTAGGCGTTCGCCCAAGTTTGGGTACTCACCATCTAGCCACCACGTAGAGCCGCTGCCCGCCAGCACTGGTATCGCCCCAGAAGCTTCTTCAATGCGCTGTTTCCACACGGCAAGCCGAGGTTCAACAACCATTGCTGCAGCTTCCAATTGATTTACGATCTCGTCGGATTGCGGGGGGAGAGTGTCGTAGGCCCGATACACCACCGGCGTTGAAACACCGAATGGCAAAAGAATCAGTGTGATTGCACGCGCAACAAAGGGCAGTGGTTCGATGACTTCGCCAATGCCTCGAACGCGAGCCCTTCCGCCAACCATGCAGAAAGGAATATCGGCGCCTATTCGAGATGCCGCCTCAAGATCTTGATAGTTGGCCCAACGGAAAATGGCTGCAGCGTCTGCCGAGCCACCTCCCAAGCCGCCACCATGCGGAATGTTTTTTTGTACGTGCACGCGCGCCTGTTTGCCACATTGCCGAAGTGCGCGCGAAACCAAGTTGTCGTCACTGGCAGTAAGCCCTTGCGCCTGCGGCCCGTCAAAACTAAGGCCCTGCTCGCCGGGTGTAACAGTGAGCACGTCGGCAATATCAAGCGTGACCATCTCGGCGTCGATCAGGTGATAACCATCGTCGCGCGTGCCTGTTACTTGCAATGAAAGCGTCAGTTTTGCGGGAGCAATCAGCGAAATCGGAGATGCGCTCATACGAATTCGAATCTAGGTGTTGCTAGCTGTTGACGGCAACACATAAACGGCCCCATGCCTGAATGTCTAGTTCTTCGGCTCGGGCCTCGGGCGATACATCGGCCTTGGTGAACGCGGCGGGAGTAACCATTGCCGACAAACACCTGCGCAGCATTTTTCGGCGTTGCGCAAAACCCGCGCGAACCAAAGTAAACAGTTGCTGCGGGTCGACATTTGCTACGGCTGGCGAAGCATGACGACGGATATCGACAAGCGCTGACGCAACATTTGGCTTCGGAATGAACACAGATGCCGGCACGTCGCCCACCATCTTCGCCGTAGCCCAATATGCAATCTTTACGCTGACTGCGCCATATGCGGGTGTTCGCGCGGTGGCAACGAAACGCTCAGCAACTTCTTTTTGCACCATCACCAACATGTGCTCAACAGCTGGTGCTTTGTCGAGCAAGTCGGCCACGAGCGGTGTCGCCACGTTGTACGGCAGGTTGGCCACAACATGCCACTTGGCGCTTCTTGCCACAAGTGGAGCCCAATCCAACAGCAGTGCATCGCCGTGGATCACTTCAACATTTGGCAAGTCGCGTACAACTTCGCGCAGTACTTCAACAACGCCGTTATCAATTTCGATTGCAACAATGTGCGCACCCGTTTCGGCAAGTGCAAGCGTGAGCGAACCGAGGCCCGCACCAATCTCGAGAACAAAATCGCCAGGGCCAACATCCGCCAGTCGCGCGATGCGCCGAACGGTGTTTGGGTCGACAACAAAGTTCTGTCCAAATGCCCGGCGCGGCGCTAGCCCGTGAGTCTCCAGTAAATGAGAGATGTCGCTTGGAGAGTGGGTCACCAGGAAATCTTCACAGGTATTGGTGCATCAATCAGGTCTGCAAGCCGAGTGAACACCGTTGTATGCAAGATCACGGTAATGCCGGCGGGTACGAGAAGGCTGTACACGTTGGTGCACTTCACGCTTCTGCCATTGTTCACGTTGGTGATGGTGAGGTCGACACCGATTGGCGCCTCGATGCTGTAACAAATGGGGGTTTGGGTGTAACCCAAGTTGCTGAACGAGGCACGCCCGTCGATGGAATTTCCCGTGTCGGCCGGGTACGCAATGACTGCAGAGCCAGTTGGTGCCAGCGGTGCGGGGCCACCCAAAATGACCGACTCCGGAATGTCTTGTTCGATCACGGGGGGCACCGTCGTGGTGGTCACAGTGGTGGGGGTGGCATCATTCGAGTTTCCGCTGGACGTGCGAACAAAGACGATTGCTAGCAATGAAACAGTTGCGAGCACTGCAATGCGTCGACGCTCGTATATCGACAGAGCCACTGTGTAAAGGCTACGGAGCGATAAGCGGAAACGCAAGGCGCGCGTTTGCCGTGGTGGTGTGAGCAAGTTGCGCAACGGGTTCGCCGCGCAAGTCAGCAATAAATGTTCCTACGGTAGAAACGAGTGCAGGTTGATTTGGCTTTCCTCGATGCGGCACAGGTGCAAGAAATGGGGCGTCGGTTTCGATCAGCATGTGTTCGGGTGGGCACCATTGCGCCGCTTCGCGAACATCGTTTGCCGTCTTGAACGTGACGATGCCAGAAAACGAAAGGTACGCCCCTCGTTCCACACAAGCGCGCGCTTCTGGTTCGCCGCCAGTGAAGCAATGGAAGATGGTTCGTGGCGGCGTGCCTTGCGCATCAAGCACATCAAAGGTGTCGTCCCACGCTTCGCGCGTGTGTATAACAAGCGGCAAGTTCAGTTCGTGCGCAAGTTGTATTTGTTGTGCAAATACTTCGCGCTGAACTGTTCGATCCGAATGGTCGTAGTAGTAATCAAGTCCGCATTCGCCAATGCCAACAACTCGTGCCGACTGTAAGAAGGGCGTGATTGTCTCTACGCCATTTTTCGCATCATGCGGGTGTAGGCCAACGGTGGCGTACACGTCGGGGTGCATGTTTGCAATATCAATTGCTTGCCGCGTGGTGTCGGCATCTGTGCCAATCACAATCATGGTGACTACGCCGGCGTCTCGTGCTGCTTGCAGCGCATGATCCTGACCACCCGGAATGTTTTCTTCGTACACGTGACAGTGCGTGTCGATCCACTGCAACTCTTGGGTCATAGAGTTTTTCGCGGGAAGAGTGGTTCGCCTTTCACCACGGCGCATCCGCCTGGGTATTGACCCCACATTGTGTCGGTATCAATACGCAGATCGGAAATGTCTCCGGACAAACCAATGCGTTTCCAAATCTCTTGTGTAGTGGTTGGAAGAGCGGGGTTGGCAAGGATGGTGACAATTCGCAAAGCCTCAAGCGCATCACCCATTACTGTTTCAACGGCTTCGCCCGGCTCCATCTTCCATGGTTCGTGATTTTCGAGATGCGAGTTGGTCGCGCCGATGAGTTGCCACGTTGCCTCGAGGGCCTTGCTTGGTTGCACTGCCATCCATGCAGCAGAAGTTTCGCGAACTGCGGTGGCAGCTATCTCGGTAAGTGGGCTGTTGGCACTTGGTTTTGGCCCAAGACCGCCGCATTTCTTTTCCACAACTGTTGCAATACGCGCGGCCAAGTTGCCCAAGTTGTTTGCAAGATCCGAGTTGAAGCGCTTCGTAATTCCTTCAAGCGTGAAGTCACCGTCGTTGCCGTATGTGGTGTCGGCAAGCACGTAGTAACGAAACCCGTCAACGCCAAAGACATCAATGAGGTCGAGTGGGTCGACAACGTTTCCAGCCGTCTTGCTCATCTTTTCCCCATCGGTGAGCAACCAGCCACCAACAGCCCAGCCCTTCGGTGGCTCGATGCCGGCCGACATCAACATTGCCGGCCAATACACGCAATGGAAACGGATGATGTCTTTGCCGATGAAGTGGTAGTCAACTGGCCAACGTTGCGCGAATGCTGCGTCGTCGGTGCCATAACCAAGCGCAGTGATGTAGTTGGCAAGTGCGTCGAACCACACATAGGCAACGTGCGACGAATCCCACGGAAGGGGAATGCCCCAAGTGAGCGTCTTGCGGCTGATTGAAAAATCGTGCAATCCAGTCTTAATGAAACCAATCACTTCGTTCATTCGGAAACCGGGCGTGATTGCCTGCGGGTGATCGGCGTACCACTGCAACAAGCGATCTTCGAAGCGCGAGAGGCGAAAGAAATAGTTCTCTTCTTCAACAAATGTTGTCGGCGTGCGATGAATTGGGCACTTTCCTTCTACAAGTTCGTCATCGGTGAAGTAGGCCTCACACGCAACGCAATACTGGCCCTTGTACACGTCCGACTCGATATCGCCGGCGTCGTAGCAAGCCTGCAGCAGCTTTTGCACACCAACGGCGTGGCGTTTTTCAGTGGTGCGAATGAAATCGTCGTGCGTGATGTTGAGGCGCTGCCAGGCCTGCTGAAAAAGCGGGGCGATCGAGTCGGCAAAGGCCTGTGGTGAAACACCCTGCGCGTCCGCCGCCTGTTGGATCTTGAGGCCATGCTCGTCGGTGCCCGTGAGCAAATGCACATCGTCGCCAAGCAATCGGTGCCAGCGGGAAACGGCGTCCGCGACAATGGTGGTGTAGGCGTGACCCAAGTGAGGTTTAGCGTTGACGTAATAAATAGGCGTCGTTGCGCTGAACTTTGTCACGTATCCACACTAATAGTCTGAGTGGGTGACTTTCGCCTTTGATTTAGCAACTGCAGTGACGAAGACCAGTGAAGGTGTGTACGCGGGCAAGGTGCACGATGGCTGGGACATTCGGGGCAACGCCAACGGTGGTTACGTGATGGCGCTGCTTGCAAGCGCAATGCGCGAGCACGCGGGTAGGCCCGACCCAATCTCAATCACACTTCATTATTTAGCACCACTTCCCGCCGGAGATTTTGAAATCACCACGCAAGTAATCAAACGCGGCCGCATGTTTTGCACCGTAACCGCGTCAATGGTGGTGAACGGTCGCGAAGCGGTGCGTGCAATCGGTGCATTTAGCGAAGCACCAGCGCACGACCACGGCATGCAGCATCACGGCATTGCACTTACAGAAGTGCCGCCGTTCGAGCAGTGCACGCGTCGCACCCCCGAAGGCGAAATGGTTCCTCTTGCATTGATGAGCAAACTCGACATGCGCCTGCACCCCGACGATCGCGGTTTTGCAACCGGGCAACCCAACGGCGTACCACGCATTCGCGGCTGGTTTGCTTTTGCCGACGGCCGACCAAACGACACGCTGTCGGTGTTGCTTGCGGCCGATGCGTTTCCACCGCCAGTGTTTAACTTGTTGGCTGTGCCTGGCTGGGTGCCAACTGTGGAGTTCACAGTGCACGTTCGGGCAGTGCCATCGCCTGGCCCATTGCGATGCGAATTTACGACTAAAGAAATCCAAGGCGGAATGTTTGAGGAAGACGGCGTTATCTGGGACGAACACGGAACGCTGATCGCGCAATCGCGCCAAATTGGTTTAATCCCGCTGTAGTTATTTCAACATCAACGCAAGTTCGTACACCTTGCGCTTCGGTGCACCAAACTTCGCTGCGACTTTTGCCGCAGCATCTTTTTTGCTCGAACCGTTGTTCATCTCGTCTCGAAGTGCAGCAGTAATTTCCTCGTCGGTTGGCGGTGCGGGCGGCTTCGCGCCTTCCAGCAACACAACGTATTCGCCACGCGGCTCTACCTGCTGCGAGTGCTTCACCGCATCGTGCAAAGTGCCGCGCCACATCTCTTCGTGCATCTTGGTTAGTTCCCGCGCCAACACCACACGTCGCAATGCGCCGCATGAAAGCTCTAGGTCGACAAGCGTTTTTTCCAATCGGTGAGGAGCCTCGTACAGCACGACAGTGCGCTGTTCGTCCACAATGCCTGCAATGCGTTGCGTGCGTTCGGCGCCGCTGCGTGGCAGGAACCCTTCAAACACAAACCTGCTCGTAGACAACCCGCTCATGACGAGCGCCATTGTCAGCGCCGAAGCCCCGGGCATTGCCGAAACAGTGATGCCCGACGAAAGCGCAGCTTTAACAAGGCGTTCGCCTGGGTCGCTGATGCCGGGTGTTCCCGCATCGCTCACCAGCGCAACATTGCTGCCGCCAAGTATTCGCTGCACAACGTCTTCGCAAGCGTCGTGCTCGGTGTGTTCGTTAATCACAATGTATTTCTTGCCCGAAATGCCCAAGTGCTGCAGCAACAAACCCGTGCGGCGCGTGTCTTCGCAGCACACAACGTCGGCATTGCTCAGCGCTTCGGTGGCGCGTTGCGTCATGTCGCCCAAGTTGCCAATTGGTGTGGCAACCAATATCAATGTGCCGCCACTCATGACGTGCGCATCTCTATGGTTGCGCCGAGTTGCAGGCCCCAACGTTCAAACGATCCAGCTTTTGCCTCAATCACTGTTCGCGCCGAAAACACGGGAAGCGGCACGCGGTTTCTGTTCACACGCTGCACCTTGAACACGGTTCCTTCAGAGTCGAGATATGCAATGTCGAGCGCGAAGCGCATGCCCACGGTGTGGATCCAACGACAGGGCGTAATAACGAGAGCCGTCTGTAAATCCTGCTGCCCGATGAGGCCGCGACGTTTTGCCCGAGCGGTATCTGCAATGTTGGCGCTTGCCAAAACACGGCCATCACTCACGAGCCACGCCGATGGAAGCGAGGAGAGCGTGTTCATCGTTGCTGCTAGCTGTTGTGCCGAATTTCTAGAGTGTCGCCGTCGCAGACTTCATAGTCTTTGCCTTCAACACGTATCTTGCCCAAGTCTTTTGCTTTGTTCCACGAACCAATGGCAAGCAGTTCATCCCACGCAATCACATCGGCACGAATAAATCCGCGTTGTAAGTCGGTGTGAATCTTTCCAGCACACTCTGGTGCTTTTGCGCCAGCATTAAACGTCCATGCACGGGTTTCTTTTTCACCTGTTGTGAAATAGGTGCGAAGCCCAAGCAGGTGATACGCAGATCGAACCATGCGAGGCAATGCGCCTTCGCCAAGGCCAAGTGCTTCCAACATGTCGATGCGGTCTTGCCCAGTGAGCTGCGCTGCTTCTGCTTCCAGTTGCACGCTCATGCCCAGAACTTCAACATCGTTCGCGCTTGCAGAGCCTGGCGGTGCCAACTCTGCACGAACGATCGCCTCCATCTCTGGAATGGTGTCGATCTTGTCTTCTGCAACGTTGACCACTGCAAGCACTCGGCGAGCAGTGAGCAAAAAGTGTGGCGCCAAGAGCGCACGATCGTCTTCCGTAATGCCGGCGCGATACAACGGCCGACCTTCTGCCAAGTGCACCTGCGCGCGCTCGAGGGCTTCCATTTCTTCAGTTACCGATTTGTCCATGCGCGATGTTTTCTGCGCGCGCGAGAGGCGAGTCTCGACGGTTTCCAAATCGGCAAGCGCTAATTCGATCTCGACAATGCGCAAATGCTCGAGTGGGTCGCTTGGGCCCGGGATGTCGTCGTCCTCGAAAGCGCGCAACACAAAAACAATTGCGTCAACCTCTCGAATGTTGGCAAGAAACTTGTTGCCCAGTCCTTCGCCCTTGCTTGCGCCTTCAACCAGCCCACCAATGTCGACCACTTCAACGGTGGCGTACACAGTTTTTTGGGTCTTCGACATTTCGGCGAGGGCATCGAGCCTCGGGTCGAGCACTTTGGCAACGCCAATATTGGGGTCCTTCGTGGCGAATGGGTACGGCGCCGCCAAGGCGGCGCCATTTGTGAGCGCGTTATATAAGGATGATTTTCCTGCGTTGGGTAAGCCGACTAGGCCAAAGCGTTCCATGAGAGATAGTCACGCTATCTGTAAGCCCGATGTGGCATGGGCTTTACTAATTGTTACTATGGCGGTAGTGGTAATTATCTGCCACGGAAAAGGACCCCACGATCATGACCTCGTTCGATCTCGACCTCAGCAAGTACTCCCTTGGCTGGAGCGACGAAGCAGAGTATGCCTTCACCCCTGAAAAAGGGCTGAACAAGTCGGTTATCGAGCAAATTTCGTGGTGGAAGGGCGAGCCGAAGTGGATGCGCGATCTGCGTCTTCGTTCCCTCACAACCTTCGAGCGCAAACCAATGGCACCGTGGTTCAACGTCAACATGCCCGACCTCGACTTCCAAGACATCTTTTACTACTTGAAGCCTGCAACTGCTCAAACAGACGAATGGGAAGACTTGCCCGAGCAGATGAAAGCAACGTACGAAAAGCTTGGCATTCCCGAAGCAGAGCGCAAGTATCTCGCAGGCGTTACATCTCAGTACGACTCGGAAGTGGTGTATCACCGCAACCGAATCGAATTGGAAGAGCAAGGCATCTTGTTCTGCGACATGGACACCGCACTTCGCGAATACCCCGACTTGGTGAAACAGTATTTCGGTTCGGTCATTCCAATGGGCGACAACAAGTTCTCTGCACTCAACACATCGGTGTGGTCGGGCGGTTCATTCATTTATGTTCCACCAGGCGTCGAATGCGAAATGCCGCTACAGGCTTACTTCCGTATCAACAGCGACTCTGCCGGCCAGTTTGAGCGCACGCTCATCATCGCCGACGAGGGTTCCAAAGTTCACTACATCGAAGGTTGCTCTGCACCGGTGTACACCAACAACGCGCTGCACTCGGCAGTCGTCGAAATTGTCGTTAAGCCAAGTGCGCACGTCACGTACACCACCATTCAAAACTGGTCGCCAAACGTGTACAACTTGGTCACCAAGCGTGCCCGCGTTGAAACCGAAGGCCACATGGAATGGATCGATGGCAACATCGGTTCAAAACTGACCATGAAATACCCAAGCGTTTATTTGATGGGCCCCAAAGCAACAGGTGAAGTACTTTCAGTTGCCTACGCAGGCGCAGGCCAACATCAAGATGCCGGCGCAAAAATGGTGCACGCTGCACCCGAGACATCCTCCAAGATTGTTTCCAAATCCATCTCCAAAGATGGCGGTATCACCACTTACCGCGGTCTCGTTCGCATCGAAGAAGGCGCAACAAACTGCAAGAGCCATGTTCAATGCGACGCGCTCATTTTGGATGACAAATCCGAAAGCAAAACTTTCCCTTACATGGAAGTTGGCGAACGCGACGCACAAGTTGGCCACGAAGCAACCGTTTCAAAGATTGCCGACGAGCAGTTGTTCTACCTCATGAGCCGCGGCCTCACCCAAGAGCAAGCAATGGGCATGGTTGTCAACGGTTTCATCGAACCAGTAACACGCACACTGCCAATGGAATACGCAGTGGAGTGGAGCCGTCTCATCGAACTGCAAATGGAAGGTTCGGTGGGCTGAGTCCCTTTCCGCCGTAGGTTTATTGCCATGCCAATGCGTACCGAATGCAAGCACTTTGAAAGCCGCACGTACAAAAGCGGTGACACAGTGCGCAAGTGCAACTTGGACCTGGCCCCAGATGCACCGTGGCGTTGCCCCGAAGAGTGCGAAAAGTACGAACGGCGCATGATCGACATTGCTTGGGCGCACGGTTCACTCGTACCGCCTGCCACTCCAGTAGAGCCCGCAAGCCTCGACGACGGCACCGCTGCCGCTGTGCTGGATGAGGCAGAGGCCATTATCAACGCTGTATTCGGTGACGTTGTTGCCGACATGAACGACAAGCGGAAGAACAAGAAGAAAAACCGCGACAAGAAAAAGAAGAAATAGGCCATGTCACAAACCACCCTTGCCTTTCCAACAGTTGAAGAAGAGATTTGGCGCTACAGCCGAATTGGCGAACTGCAACTCGATCGATTTGCAGCCGGAACAACGTCTGTCACCATTGAAAACGCAGATGGCGTACAGGTGCAAGGCACCGATGCCACTTCATTGGTTGGCTCGGGCATGCGCAGCCATCCCGACATTTTTGCCCAACTCAACACCGAACACGGCGCGGTTATCGCGCTGCACATCGGCAAAGGCAAAGTGCATCCATCAACAGTGGTCATCACTCACACGCTTTCGCAGTCGGGCATCGTTGCTTACCCCCGCCTCGTCATCAAGGCCGACGAGAACAGCGAAATCACTGTCGTCGAGCGTTTTGTTTCCCCCGATGGCACAGACTCGCTCATTGTTCCTGTCGCCGAAGTTCACGCCGCACAATCGGCTCGCGTCACATATCTCGCAATCAACGAACTTGGAAACAGCACCTGGCAAATTGGTCACCAAGTTGCAGTAGGCGAGCGAGACAGCACAGTTCGCATGTTCACCGTTGCTCTTGGCGGCGACTATGCCCGCGTTCGCGCCGAAGTCCGGCTCGTTGGCCAAGGCGCAAGCGCACAACAAACCGCGCTCTATTTCGCCGACGGCAACCAAATGCACGACTTCCGAACACTGCAGTCGCACGAAGCCCCACGCACACATAGCGACTTGCTCTTCAAAGGCGCCGTTAAAGACAAATCAAAAAGCGTGTACACGGGCCTCATCAAGATCACCGAAGAGGGCACCAAAACCGAAGCATTCCAAACCAACCGAACCCTCACACTTTCAAGTGGTGCATGGGCCGAGAGCGTTCCCAACTTGGAAATCGACACCAACGACGTCAAGTGCAGCCACGCATCAACCGTCGGCCCAATCGACGACGACCAACGTTTCTATTTGGAAAGCCGCGGCGTGCCACCAGAAATTGCCGAACGACTTGTGGTCTTTGGTTTCTTCGACGAAGTAATCGAACGCCTCCCAGCCTCCGACTTCGTTGCTGGCATCCGCGAAAAAGTTATTGCCAAGCTAGGAAGCATCTCATGAGCAGCATCGCCGTTTGCGCACTTTCCGAAATTGAGTCGGGCAAGGTTCGCAAGTTCGTAATTAACGAGCGCAGCATCGCAGTAGTACGCATCGACGACAAGGTCTACGCCATTGGCGACACCTGCAGCCACGCCGACGTTTCACTTTCCGACGGCGAAGTCTTTTGCGACACGAAGGAACTCGAGTGCATCAAGCACGGAAGCGCGTTCAGCCTTGAAACCGGCAAGCCAAATACATTGCCCGCCACCAAGGCCGTTCCCGTTTATGCGGCAAGCGTTCACGATGGCCAAGTGATGATCACCATCGGAGACAACCAATGACCACTCTCGAAATCCGCGACCTTCATGTTTCCGTAGGTTCCACACAAATTCTCAATGGCATCACACTCACCATCAAGAGCGGCGAAGTGCACGCAGTGATGGGCCCGAACGGTGCCGGCAAATCAACACTGTCAGCAGCCATCATGGGCAAGCCTGGCTACACCGTCACCAGCGGCAGCATCTTGCTCGACGG
>Ga0208592_1000050_pt1 | contig 34942 bp, 16 predicted proteins | sample LakMenE18May10ns_FD_150712 | JGI IMG/M metagenome (GOLD analysis project Ga0208592, IMG submission 150712) | Freshwater microbial communities from Lake Mendota, WI - 18MAY2010 deep hole epilimnion ns (SPAdes) | ecosystem: Environmental > Aquatic > Freshwater > Lentic | place: Lake Mendota...
TGAGAAGAAGGTAAGAGGGGTGGATGGGGGGATGTGATGAAGGGCTAGGCCCTTTATCGGGGGAATGGCAAGATTAGACCACTTTTGGGAACTTGTCACGAGAAATTTTCAGATTTTTTGGCAGAGCCCTCACGGAACCGCGAAAGCCTTTATTGGCTTAGACTTCAGCCTTGTGCCCTTACGAATTGGTCTCTTTGGTGGAACCTTTGACCCCCCTCATGTAGGGCACCTTGTGACCGCTGTGAACGTGCGTCATGCCCTCGCCCTCGACCTCGTGCTCCTCATGGTGGCAAATGACCCCTGGCAAAAATCGGGAGTCCGGCCCATCACGCCAGCAGCCGACCGTCTTGCCATGGTGCAAGCAGCCGTTGCGGGCATTGAAGGTTTGGAAGCAGGCTCTGAAGAGATGCAACGCGGCGGCCCCAGCTACACCGCCGACACGTTGGCAACGCTGCGTGTGAAATATGCAGGTGCGCGATTTTTCACCATTGTTGGCGACGACGCTGCAGCGCACATTGACACATGGGAACGCGTGAACGAAGTAGTGGCAATGTCGAGCCTTGTTGTAATCGATAGGCCGGGGTCGCCAGTTACTTTGTCGCAAGATTACGAGTGGCGCCATGTTGAAGTGCCACGGCTTGAAGTGTCGAGTACCGACCTACGTTGTCGTGTGACCGATGGTCGCCCGCTCGACTATCTCGTGCCTGAACCAGTCATCGACATCATTCGCGACCGCGGCTTGTACGGGCTGCGCGTTGGTTCGCAGTTATGACCGCAATACCTTCGCGTCGACATAACAGAACAGTTGCAGCATTTTTGTGTGGGTTGCTTGGCATGGTGATGTTGCCGTCGGGTCTTGCACTAGCTGCGAACTCGTTGTTGCACTCCACCGATGGCGACAGCGTTGACACCAAAAACATCATCACAATTCCTTCAACGCCTGCAGCGTTACTTGCCGTAGTTGATGGCAATGGGTTCGTTGCGTCATTGCAAATGATTGCGCTTGCACCAGGCGGGCGTGGCGGAACAATCGTTTCTATTCCGGTAGGCGCGGCATCGGTTGTTGCTGCTAGTGAAGCCCCGCGACGTTTAGGTGATGCATTTTTGCTGAATGGTCTCGACGGGCTCACCACAGATGTTGAAGGTTTGCTCAATGTCACTTTCACTGCAAAAGCAGCGGTTACTGAAACTGAAATGGTCGCAATGCTTGGAGCAGACCGCGCCGTCAACGTGGAAATAGACCGAGCAGTCAACACGCTTTTGCCAACGGGAATTCAAGAAATTCTGCCCGCAGGGAAACACACGCTCACTTCAGCACAAGTGGCCGGCATTCTTGCTTCAAACCAAGCAGGTGCGCCAGAGTCTGATCGTCTTCCCATCATTAAGTCTTTGTGGGTAGGTGTCGCTGGCGCAGGGTTAAGTGCTGGAACATCGGCAACCGATAATGCTTCAACAACAACTTCAGAAGTAGCGGGTACTGCAACAACGCTTGCCCCGGCACTTACCGTGCAAGACTTTTTACAACGCACGCTCACTGGAGAAGTGCAAGTGTGGCAATTTGCCGCCAATGCCATTCCACAAGGCGATCTCAACCCCACAAATGCCGACATGTATGCACTTGACAAAGCAGAAGTCATCATGGTGGTTGCCAGCGTGGCGCCCTCGTCGGTGTCGTCGTTGTATGCAGCGATCAACGTGCAAATTGATAGCGCATTTACCGATGCCACCATTACCCGCGAAGCCGTGCTGCGCTTGTCGATGCTGGGTGTAAACGTGGTGTTAGTGCGCGAAGTGTCGGGTGAACCCGCAGTTGAAACCGTTGTGCAGTACAACGACGACCCTGTGCGAGCCGAAGTAGAGAGTTATTCGTCAATCTTCGGGCAACTCACTCCAAAGCGGGTGTCGCAGCAAGTAGAAGGCGTCGATGCCCGTATCGTTCTAGGTACCAACTTTAGAGATTTCATCGCTGGCCAACCTTCGGGTGGCGGCATTACCACTACGACCTCTCTTGCGGTCGATGAAAGTGAACCAACGTCGTGACCAATACATCCGATATCCAAGTGCCTAACTACGATGTCTCTTCAAAAGACTTTGCAATTGAAATTGCCCGTATTGCCGACGACAAAAAAGCCGATGAGGTACTTGTGCTTCACGTGGGGGAAGTGCTGGGCATCACTGAGTACTTCGTTCTCTCTGGAGCAAGCAACCCGCGCTTAGTGGGCGCCATTGCCGATGAGGTGACCTCGCAAATGCGCGAACGCTATGGTCGTTCACCCATTCGCACCGAGGGCATTCGCGAGCAAATGTGGGTGCTTGTTGACTATGGCGATGTGGTGGTACATGTGTTTGCCGAAGAAACACGCCGCTTCTATGAAATAGAACGCCTCTATAAAGATGTTCCTAAGGTTGAGTGGCAAGAGCCTTCTCGGTAGGATTCAGTGTCCCACTAGGGGCTGTAGCTCAGTTGGCAGAGCGCTTGCATGGCATGCAAGAGGTCAGGGGTTCAATTCCCCTCAGCTCCACCATTTCTCATTGGACCACCTGCTACTTACAGGGGCAAGCGGGAGCAAATGCTCGCACAGGGCGTACTTTGCGCAAATGGGTGTCTTTGTAAAGAGTGCTGCGAACGGTGCTGAGTCCTATTTCGTTTGATGAGAAATTAATGGCGATGCCGGCCTGGTCGCCTTCTTCTGAAGATGACCAATATTCACCTGAACTTGGGGCATCAACTTTGGTTCGTTGCAGATACACCTCGTAGAGCTCTTTGAGCGACGGCAAGTGCCAGCCCAGTGTGTTGTCGAATCTCGCAACTTTTGCTGCAGAATCAAATGCTCCTTGTTGAAGGATGATGTTCCATGTATTTTTTGCACCGTCACCAATTTCTTGACCTTTTGCTCCATCGTTCGGAACTGCGGAGCAACAACCTCGCACTGGTTCGGCCCACAGTTTTTCTGGGTCATTTGCGCTGCCACTCCAATTCGGCGGAGCAACTTCCATGTATAGGCAGGGATTCCAGCCGTTGCATGGCGCAGCATTGGTGACGATCGGTTTGTCTTTTGTGGTGACGTAAAAGACCTTTCCGCCACCTGGGCCAACATCCCCAACCTTGCACGCACCACCAAAAGCACATGGTGAAGGGCCTCTGCGAATGGGTCGCACGAGCGCCTTTTCATCACTCCAGTTGGCAAGACTCGTGACGCGTGTTTGGCCGGTGGTGAAGTTGAAGAAGTAGAAGGTTGGGTCTTGCAGGCTTGCACGGGTGCTCGATAGATATTCGCCGCCTGTGATGCCGCCTTTATTAGGGCTCTTGTAGATCTGTTCCAATTCTGAAAGTTTTGGAACTCGCCAATCAACATCAGCATCAGAATTCCTTGGTGAACGAGTGACTGCTCCTGAACCTTCGCGAACCCCTTCGCTGACTTTGTTGTAGGCCTCATCAACGGTGAGAACTGGGTCGCTTGTTCCTCCATTCCAAGAGGGAGGTGCGATTTCGAAGTAGCGGTTGTATCGAGAAGGCTGTTGCTCATCGACGAAATACACCAAGCCGCCGCCAGGGCCAGTGTTGCCGACCTTGCATGCAACATTTCCGCCACAAGGTGGGTGATTGGGATTCACTGTTGTGGTTGTTGCGGGTGGGGTCGTTACTGGGGTGGTTTCAACATATGAAAGTTTTGCATCAGATACCTGCATGCCGTGGCATCCCGGGCCACGACTGACGGTAATGGGATAAATTCGGATTTGCACGACTTCGTTGTTGCTTGTTGTTTGAAGAGATAAGGAATGTGTTCCTTCGGTACGAACATCAATTTCACTGAATTCGCTGCCCTTTAAACTCAGCTGCATCCATTGCGTAGAGGGACGTTTGGCAAGTGTGAGCGTGAATGTAATGGTGCCTGGTTTGGGGACAGTGACTCTTTGAAAAACTGGTGCTGGATGAGAACCAAAAGTAAGTCGAGAGTTCACTGCATACCCTAGAGAAGCGGCGTTTCGCATTGGGGCCCAGGCAGCTGTGTCGAAACAGCCTTTTCCGACAGGGCCAAGTCCTTCAGTTTCCCAACCTCCGCCATCTGGTTGGAAAGTTCCGTTGATGAGAATAGGAATCGTAGGGGGAAGCGTTTTAGCATAAATAAGAGTTGCATCGCTGAAAGCAGCACCCGTACAGCCGTTTGGTCTGCTGCCGGGAATTCCGGTGATGACAATGGTGATTTTTTCATTGTTCTGGGTAGTGGTGACAGTCGCCTCTATTTTCTTGACACCTGAACTGGTTTTTTCATACCTTTCATTGGAGTCACTCACGGTAATGCTTGCTTTGGCTGGGATATCTACTCCTCTTGGCCTCGGTATTTCATGCAAGACCGCAAAAGTGACTCTGCCAGGCTCTGGCACCATGATCTCTTGGCTCACGCTGGCTTTCTTGCTTCCGAAAACAAGTTGTGATGCGGTGTGTGTGCCAAGTGATGGGTTCCCATCGCCTCCTAAGGCACAGCTGCCCCATACTGGAAGGGAAGTTTCAGCCATCTTCCAACCTCCGCCATATTTGGAAAATGAGCCGTTCACCAACACTGGTGTTTTGGCAAGTGCAGAATTTTTGACCCTTGTAGAAGATTCAGAAGAGCCACAGGAAAAGGTGGTGAACACTGCAATCGATGCGGCGAGGAATGCTGTGGTGCGGCGAAGTTTCATGTATCTCCTTGATGCTCGCTGCCAAAATAGCCGACACAAGCGAATAAGTGACTTCAGGAACGCTGTGAATACGTAGCTTTCATGGGTACGTCAAGTATGTCGTACTAGCACCCAAAGGAAAGATGAGTAACAAAAAAGAACCAAGATGAATTCAAGAGCCTGTCGTTGAAATGAAAGGTGTCAAACTCCCAAATGGCACGCGTGACATGTGTAAAACAAAACTTTGGGATGTTACAAAAACGCGTCACCGTCATCAGATTGAGACACCAGGCGTCAATGCAGTTACAAAAGTGGCAGCCGGTGGAGTCAAGTTATTGGAGAAATTCGTGTGATTGGTGAACACGTTGGTCAGGGGATCGACTAGCACAATCACGCCGATGGACATGCGGCTATAAGAAACGGCGTGCACCCCTACCAACCCGACCGTGGTGAGCCAGAAATCAACGTGGGTCAAAACCACAGGTATGTTGGGCGCGGCGTGAGCTGAGTCATTCAATGTGTGGCTCTCATTCTTGTTTATACCTCGATGACATAGGGTGTGGCTATGGCGAAAGCGCAGCCCACAGTTACCCGTAGTTTCGATTCTCACGACGGCAACGTTGTGCTGTCCCCAGGCGGTCAGCGTGTTCATAAAGATCACCTTGCCCAAAGTGAAGTGGTACAGGCCGGCTTCAACGAAGTGTGTGAAGGTGTTTGGTGCCTCATTGGTAATGGGCTGTCAAACCAGACCTTCATCTTTGCGCCCCAAGGCGTAATTGCAATTGACACAGGTGAATCTGAAGAAGAGATGCAAGAGGCGTTGCGTCGTTTGCGCGAAATAACCGATGCACCTATTGCAGCAGTCATTTATAGCCACTTCCATTATGTGGAGGGCACCACTGCGATATATAAAGAAGCAAACCATATTTCTCCTTTGCCCATTTATGGCCATGAGAAAATTGCTTACAACAAATCACGGGCGAGTGGTGAAATTGCCCCGGCCTACGCACGTGGCATTGTGGAGCAGTTTGGGGTCGCTATGCCTGCCGATGGGCCAGATGGGTTAGTGAACGTGGGCCTCGGTTTTTGGTACAGAAACCCTGCATTTAAGACCATTACGCCAGGTTATTTGCCTGTGACTCACCCAGTTGGGGAGAGCGCATCGCTCACTATTGCTGGGTTGAAAGTAGAAATGAAACATTCACCGAGTGATTGCGACGACTCGGTGAATATGTATTTTCCAGAATTGGAAACTTGCGTCCATAACACTGTTTGGCCAACGGTGTTCAACGTGTTCGCTATTCGAGGCGAGGAATATCGAGACCCGCAGGTGCTCATTCCGGGCATTGACCACATCATTTCATGGGCTCCCAGTTACATGGTGGCAACTCATGGGCCTGCATTGGTGGGCAAAGACAATATTCGCGAAAAGGCAACGCGGTATCGCGATTCATTGCAATACATGTGGGATCAATCGGTGCGCGCAATTAACAAGGGTTGGACGATGGATGAGATGTCTTCGCGCATTTCTTTGCCTGCGTTATACGACGACGACTACCTCACCTCTGAACGTTACGGAGTAGTTGAGCATCATCTTCGTCAGATATTTATTGGACTTCGTGGTTGGTTCGATGGCGAAGAATCGCATCTTTTTCCCGTGGAGCCGCTGGAAAGATACGGAAAACTCATCGGTGGTTTTGGCGGGCGTGAGGAAGTAGCACGCCAGGCGCAGGCCGCACTTGATGCTGACGATGTTCGTTGGGCTACAGAGCTTGCAACATGGCTGGCGCGTTCAGAAGAAGCAACAGATACAGACCGCAAACTTCTTTCAAGTTGCCTACGCGTTATTGCTGAGCGCACACCTGCTGCGAATATTCGCAACTGGGCTATTACCCGCGCAAGGCACCTCGACGGCTCAATGCCAATGGACCGGTTTATGCGTCATACATTTAGCAGCGGGGTTTTGCGCACCACACCGAGTGCAGAATTGATTGCAACTTTGCGGGTTCTCATTGAACCTTCTGCGATTGAGGGCATGAATCATCACATTGCATTTCGCATTGACGATGCTGTTTGTGGTTTGCATGTGCGCAATGGGGTGGCGGTACCTACAACAGGGGCGAACCCCGACAGCACAGTGGTGATGTCAGAGAAAACATTGCACGCAATGTTGAAAGGTTCGGCGTTGTGGAGCGATCTCGTTGGAGACGGTTCTGTATCAATAACTGGTGATGTGGGCGCGATAGATAAGTTCCGAAAAGCGATTGAAAATAAGGGTTTTTCATCGTGAGCTCATCGTTGCCTCGTGCAACTCCGCCGTACGCCGGTGAAATGGGCGCAACTATTTCCGAGTCGAAGCCCGCATCTATACCCATCACGCAAGCTCCTGCGGGTGCACCGAATATTGTGCTCGTGCTCCTCGACGACGTGGGCTTCGGTACGTGTGGAACCTTTGGCGGGCCAATTCCTACGCCAGCATTAGACCGAGTAGCGAAGAACGGCTTGCGTTACAACCAATTTCATACCACCGCCTTGTGTTCGCCAACACGGGCAGCAATGTTGACAGGACGTAACCACCACACCGTACATATGGGCGGCATTCCTGAAGCGGCAAACGTATTTCCTGGTTACGACAGCGTCATACCGAAAGAGGCTGCGTCGGTAGCTGAAATACTGAAGTTGTCGGGCTACTCCACATCGTGTTTTGGGAAGTGGCATCTGACCCCAATGTGGGAACAAACACTGACAGGCCCGTTCGACAGGTGGCCGACGGGAATGGGTTTCGAACGCTTCTACGGAATCATCAATGCAGAGGCATCGCAGTGGGAGCCACCGCTTTTTGACCAAACCACTCCGGTGATGCCCTACGAGGGTCGTGATGACTATCACATGACCGAAGACATCGTTGATCAGGCAATTTCATGGATGCAAGTGCAAAAAAGCTCGCAACCTCAGAAGCCCTTTTTCACTTATGTAGCAACCGGAGCGATGCATTGCCCGCATCATGTGGGCAAGGAATGGATTGACAAATTCAAAGGCCACTTCGATGGTGGTTGGGACGCATTGCGCGAAGACATTTACGCACGGCAATTGGAGTCGGGCGTCATTCCGCCAGAAACTTTGCTTACTCAACGTCCTGAAGAAATTCCTTCGTGGGCCGATTACCCCGACCGCTATAAACCTGTTGCCAGCAGGTTGATGGAAACTTTTGCAGGATTCTTGGCGCATACCGATGCGCAAATTGGCAGGTTGCTCGATGCGGTAGAAGACCTCGGAATTGCGGAAAATACGCTCTTCATTTACATCACCGGCGATAACGGCGCTTCTGCAGAAGGAACCATTCACGGTGCATGGAGTGCTCCTTCATTCCAAAATGGAATTCCAGAAGACCCTGAATGGTTGCTCGACCATATGGACGACTTTGGTACTGCACGATGCGAAAACCATTACAACGTTGGCTGGGCATGGGCGCTCGACTCGCCATTTCAATGGATGAAGCAGGTGGCGTCGCATTTTGGTGGTACACGTAATGCAATGGCTCTTTCGTGGCCTTCTCGAATTGAAGATACGGGTGCACTGCGGACGCATTTTCATCATGTGGTCGATGTGATGCCAACAATTTTGGCGGCGGCAGGTATTGAAACTCCATCGTTTGTTAACGGCATCGAGCAGTTGCCCGTTGACGGGGTCTCAATGTTGTACACCTTCAATGCGGGCAGCGCAGAAAGCACTCGAACAACACAATATTTTGAGATGTTCGGAAACAGAGCGCTGTATCACGACGGTTGGATTGCCTCGTGCTACCACGGCCGAGTGCCCTGGAACAGATTCGGCTCATTTCCGTTCAATGGCCCAGAAGAAAAATGGGAGCTGTACAACATTCGAGAAGATTTTTCTCAAGGCAACGACCTAGCTCTTGAGTACCCAGAGAAATTACAGGCTTTACGAGAGATGTTTGAAGAAGTTGCGCAGCAACACAACGTGTACCCGCTACGCGAGCCAATTTCCTCATTGGGAATGCGTGTCTTGCCGCCAGAGAGTTTGGGTGGCTTGAAGAAATGCACCTACACCTCGGCGCACATTCGGATGCCGGAACGTTCTGTAGTGAACTTAAAAAACTGTTCCTTCCGTATTGCTGCAAACATCGCGGTTGGCAATGAGGGAGTTCGCGGCGTGATTGCATGTCAAGGTGGGAATATGGCGGGATGGTCGTTGTATTTAGACGATGCTGGTTGCCCTGTGTACCACTACAACTGGATGGGCCACAATCATTATGTGGCACGCTCTGCGGTGCCGCTCACACCGGGTACGCATGAAGTTGTCATTGACTTTGTGTACGACGGCGGCTTCGGTGCTGGTGGCGATGCCGTGTTACTTGTTGATGGGGAAGCAGTTGCGCATGTTCGCGTTGAGCGCACAGTTCCCATTATTTTTTCGATGAGCGGAGAGTCATTCGACATCGGAATGGACACAGGTGCGCCGGTCGGAAATTACCCGCACGTGTACCGCTTCACTGGTGATATTCATGAGGTGACCCTGGAACGCCTGAACGAACCAAACCCCGAAATTGCAGCACGCATCGCCGAAGGCGAATTTCGTGCCAGTATTGCCACTCAATAGGGCTTAAAGCCATATTTTCATCCAGATTCAGGGTCTCTCCGACCTGAAAAAAGCCGCTTTTGTAACTAGATTTAGTTTAAATGCACATTCGGTCTGCAGTAAAGGGTGGCTTAGTCGCCACGGGGGTCGCTGTACTCCTTGCTGCATGCGGTGGTGGCGGTACTGCATCGAATACGCCGACACCTGTGAAGAACGCGGTAACGCCTGTTGGAGAAGTAGATAGCGGAGCAAAACCAAACCCCGATGGTTTCGCATTTCCCAACTTTGGTGCTGCAGCAACCCCAACTGAATTTAACGCAAATGACATGTCGACGATGTTCTCTTCGGGGCCCGATATTTGCGTGCAGTCAAGTGGCGAATGTGAATTGTCTGCAGAGGCGCGCGCGTGGGCTCGCATGGTAAACCAAGCCCGAGTGTCGGGGCACTGTGAAGGTCTCGCTGTACTTGCCTCTACTCGTTTCATTGGCAATGAGTTGCCGAAGACCATCACACTTGCACAACAAGAAGAACTCACACATGCCATCATGCGTGCATTTGCAACGCAGTTCCTTGATGAAACTCAAGAGGCAACAAAAACTTGGGCGAAGAAGAGCCCGTCAGAAATTGTTTCTGCGCTAGTGGAGTCGCTTAAAACTGGTGCGCCTAAGTTCACGCTCGGTGTGTACACAGACACCGGTGGTCACGCAGTGCTCCCTTATGCGGTGGAGTTTCCTTCAGTTGATATTGCACACATCATGGTGTACGACTCAAACTGGCCTGGAATGAATCGTTACGTAGAAGTGAATCTCGCGGAAGAGACATGGAAGTTTTCGTTCTCTGGCGCAGACCCTGTTTCTGACCCCCAGGTATGGCAGGGAGGTGCGGGCGACATCGATATCACGCCTCTCGAAGCTCGTATTGATGGCACGTGTCCATTTTGTGGAGAGAAAGTTGGTGTGCAGAAATCGTTGCTGCTCATTCGTTCGGCAAAACCAGACTGGTCTATTCAGTCTGCAGATGGTGAATTGACAGCAGGATCTGAATTGGTGGGAGAGAGTGTGGTGCGGCCATTGCGGTCTGCGCTTCCACCGCGCCCTGATTTTGCTGATGCGAACAGACAAGGCCCCACCGATTATCTCGTCTTCACGAACCTGGGTGGAAAGGGCGTATCGCTTCAGATCGGCTCAACAACACGAATCGTGGGTGTTACCCCGCAAGCTATTTTTGAAATTGATGCACAGTCAACGGCGCCTTCTGTAGAAGTTCAGATTTCAGACGTACAAGTTGCAGTAGATGACCCGCAAGTGGGGCTCACCCTTTCCAACGAAGACTCGGTTGCTTCCTCTGCTGGAAATACCAACACAGTCAGCGCCGAGGGCGATGGAATTACTGTCAACATCACCACCGATGAGGGCGAGGCTCTGGAATTTAAAACATCAGAAGACGCGCCTGCTATTGATGTCCGCACCGGTTCGGCCAATGGCGCTACAGAGGGCGCGAAGTACGAGGTGTTCACGCAGGTGTCGCCATCAGAGACTGAGCACGTTGTGGTCTTCGATGATGGCGAGAAAAGTACAACGCGTCAGCAGGGCCAACTTGAGAATCAAAAAACAAGTGCGCAATTGCCCGAAATTTTAGACGCGCCGTTAGTGAAGGCGGGTCTTCCTCCACCAGATGCGCGTGAGTTCACTGGCGAGCCAGATTTGTCGACTGCAACAGTGGAAACAACAACCACGACCACTGTGGCGCCAACTACAACGACAACAACCGCAGCACCGATACCTACAACAACTGTGGCTCCAACCACGACAACAACAGTTGCGCCAACCACCACCACAACAGTTCCAGTGGCGCCAACGGCTGCGCCGAGCGAGAGTGATATCGACACATTGCCAACTGTGGATCCCGCGAAACCATTGCGGGCGTCATCGGCATTCCAGCCGGGCGATGAAGTGGCGGTTCGTTATTCGGGTCTTGTTCCACGACAGTGGGTACAGCTCATCGTTGCTTCAACACCAGAGGTCTTAGACACAGCATTGGCTGATGCTTCCGGGTCGGTCTCTTTGTCGGGAAGAGTTCCTGCATCGTTGCAACCAGGTACTCATCATCTTGTCGTGTATCAGCCTCAATCAAAAACAGGTATTCGTCAGGTGATGACCTATGCCTTGCCTGTCTCCCCACCAAGCGCACCGCGATCTGTTTCGGTTGTGGCAAGCAATGCTCAAGCAACGGTGAGTTGGGTAGCGCCAAGTTCCAATGGTGGCGCCGCAATCACCTCGTATCTCGTTACCTCAACGCCAGGTGTGCACTCATGTACGTTCAGCGTTCCTGCGGGCGGCGCTGCATCGCCTTCATGCACCGTGCTCGGATTAACAAATGGTCGTTCGTACACCTTTACCGTGTCGGCAACCAACAGTGCTGGCACGAGCGAGCAGTCTGCACCTTCAGCTTCTGCCATTCCGGTCACCACACCAAGTGCGCCAATGTCTGTGGTGGGAACTTCCGGCGATGGTCGGGTGAATCTGTCGTGGGCAGCTCCGCTTCAAAATGGTGGAACGGAAATTACCGATTATGAAGTGTGGTACTCGGCGTTCTCCATTGGGCCATTTGTTACGTTCGCAGAACCAGTTTCTACGAATAGGACTGCTGCGGTGACTGGGCTAACAAATGGTTCTACGTACTACTTCAAAATTGTTGCAGTGAATGCGGTGGGTCTTGGTGAAACATCTGCGATGTCAGCCGGGGTAGTGCCGGCCGCTGTACCTGGAGTGCCCACTTCTGTGATGGCCGAACGTGGCGATGAACTCGCCACAATTTCGTGGGTTGCACCTGCAAGCAACGGTGCAACCATTACGGGCTACACCGCAACGTCGAACCCTGGCGGCCTCACATGTGTGTGGGCGAGTGGCCCGCTGAGTTGTGATGTTCTCGGCCTGACCAATGGCACGTCGTACACCTTTACCGTGTCGGCGACAAACAGCGTTGGTGAAGGAAACCCCTCGAGTGCATCGCAAGCAGTAGTGCCAGCGGCGGTGCCAGGAATGCCTACATCGCTTTCAGGGTCGAGTGGCAACGGTTCGGTTTCTCTCACATGGTCGGCACCGAGTTCGGTTGGTGGTTCAGGAATCCTCGATTACGTTGTTGAATACTCGTCAAACTCGGGCGCAACGTGGGCGACCTTTGCCGATGGAACGTCAACTAGTACGTCTGCAACGGTGACTGGCCTTACCAACGGCACGTCTTATGTTTTCCGAGTCACCGCATCAAATACGGTTGGTTCAGGTCAGCACTCCACTGCGTCATCTGCAGTTGTCCCCGCAACTACGCCAGGTGCACCAACTATTGGTTCTATTACGGCGTCGAATGCGTCGTTGTCTGTGGCTTTCACTGCGGGTGATTCTGGTGGGTCGTCTATTACGAGTTACAAGTACTCCACTGATGGTGGAACAACGTTCAGAACGCGTGCTGCGGGTACAACTGCTTCGCCGTTGGTGATTTCAACATTAAGTTCAGATGGAACGTCACCTTTGGTGAATGGGACTTCGTACAGTGTTCAGATTAAAGCGGTGAACGCGAATGGTGATGGTGTTGCGTCAGCGACCACGGGAGCTGTTCCGTCAACTACTCCTGGTGCGCCAACTGGTGTGTCGGGTATTGGTGGTGCTGGTCAGGTAACAGTGTCGTGGAGCGCTCCTGTGTCTACAGGTGGGGCAACGATTTCTTCGTACACGGTCACTTCGTCGGGTGGTCAGAGTTGTAGTTGGTCGAGTGGGCCATTGTCCTGTGTGGTGACAGGGTTGGGTAATGGTGTGGCTTACACGTTTACTGTGACAGCTAGCAACAGTGCTGGGGAGGGAACATCATCCACCGCTTCAAGCTCGGTAACTCCTCTTGCCGATGCGCCAGTGTTGGGAAGTGTTACTTCGGGTAATGGCCAAATCACTTTCAACTGGGGTGCGGTTACGCATGGTGGCGACACGTATCGCGTGTATTGGGGTACCGACCCAACGTGGGCGAGCGCATACACGTACTCGAGTTCTGGTGGCGCAACGTCATACACAGCCACAGGTTTAACAAACGGCACGACGTACTATTTCAGGGTTGCTGGTTGGAACAACAATTTGAATCCGCAGGTAGGTACGACTGCTTGGAGCACGAATGGTTCGGCTGTTCCATCAACTACACCTGGTGCGCCAACTATTGGTTCTATTACGGCGTCGAATGCGTCGTTGTCGGTGGCTTTCACTGCGGGTGATTCTGGTGGGTCGTCTATTACGAGTTACAAGTACTCCACTGATGGTGGAACAACGTTCAGAACGCGTGCTGCGGGAACAACTGCTTCGCCGTTGGTAATTTCAACATTGAGTTCTGATGGAACTACAGCATTGGTCAACGGCACTTCGTACAACATTCGCATCAAAGCAGTAAATGCGAACGGTGATGGGGTAGCCGCCATAACTACTGCCGCTATTGCCGGTGAAACTCCTGGCGCACCAACTTCTGTATCGGGAACCAAAGGCAATGGGTCATTAACTGTTGCTTGGGTGGCCCCGAATGCAAATGGTTCAGCTATTACCGACTACGAAATCTATATTGGAACCTCTGCGAGTGGTTCGTTCTCGCTTGTCGCTGATGCAGTATCTGCTACTCCGGGTGCAACGGTGAGCGGCCTCACCAATGGCACCTCCTACTACATCAAAGTTGCCGCGGTGAACTCTCTAGGTGCCGGAACAATGTCGGCGGTATCTGCAGCTATTACGCCTTCGGCACCGTGTTCCACTGCATGCGCCGTGGGTGACGTTGGGCCAGCGGGGGGAATTGTGTTTATGACTCCTGCGACCGCGGGCAACGCAACTGGTGGATACTTTGAAGCGGCCCCTGCCGGATGGAATGGAACTGGTATTGACCTCAATATCCCTTGGTGTAATGCAACGTCAACGTTGATCGGTACACCAAGTGCTTTGGGCACTGCAATAGGTACTGGTTCTGCTAATACCGATGCAATTGTTGCGGTGTGCTCAACGGGTGCTGCAAAGTCTGCACGGGCTTACACGGGCGGGGGAGTTTCAGACTGGTTCTTGCCTTCAATAGATGAACTGTTGCAGATGTATACCAACCGAGCAGCTATCGGTGGGCTTGTTCAAACAACTCAAGTGGGAACTGGAATTGCTACTACAACTTTCTGGTCTTCCTCGGAATACAACAGTTCACAATCGAAGAACTGGTCTTTCCTCACAAACGGAAATGACAACTGGGGTAAGAACTATGGCTTCGGTGTTCGACCCGTGCGCATGTTCTCTGCCCCTGGTGCACCAACGATTAGTTCCATTACTGCATCGAATGCCTCATTGTCTGTCGCGTTTACTTCTGGCGCAAATGGTGGCTCGGCTATTACGAGTTATAAGTACTCCACCGATGGTGGAACAACGTTTAGAACTCGTGCTGCAGGTACTACGGCGTCACCGCTTGTGATTTCGACACTGAGTAGCGATGGAACGACAGCGTTAGTGAATGGAACGTCGTACAACATTCAACTGAAAGCTGTGAACGCAATTGGCGACGGAACTCCTACAGCGAGTGTGGCTGCAACATCGGGGACGCCTGCAACTGCTGTATTGATGACAACGCAGCCTGTGGGTGGAACTTCAGGAGCGGCGTTGGCAACTCAGCCTGTTGTGCGCCTGGTTGATGCCACCGGTAATACGGTGACGCATTCAACTGCTTCGGTAACGGTGACTGCTTCGGGTGGCACTTTGGGTGGAACAACAACGGTCACTGCTGTTAACGGTGTTGCAACATTTACAAACTTGACGCACACAACTGCTGGAACCTACACGTTGACTTTTACATCAACATCATTGACCTCTGTTACATCTGCAAGCTTTACGACTACAACGGATCTTTGCTCAACTGGTGGAACCTGCTCTTTAGGGAATACCGGCCCAGGCGGCGGCAAAGTCTTTTATGTTGCCGCCTCTAATTTCACATCCACCGGTTCTGCTTGTGGTACCGCGTGTAAGTATTTAGAAGCGGCGCCTATTTCGTGGAGTACCGCGGTGCAAGCAGCGCCAAATGCGCAAACCTCCTGTTCGACTGCGGGGGGAACCGCAGGGTCGGCGACCACTGACCCGCAATGTGTGTGGTCTGGAAACACAAGCACTGCTGTTGGCGCAACTTCGACGGAGATCGGTGGAGGATACGCAAATACTTCGGCGATCATTGGTCAAGCAAACGGTGGCAATACCGCCGGCAAAGCAGCAACCGTTGCGCGAGGGTATCAGGGAGGCTCAAAAACTGACTGGTACCTTCCTTCCAGAAGCGAACTGATTCAAATGAGGACAAACAATTCCTACCTCGGCAGTTATATGAACGGGATGTATTGGAGTTCTACGGAAGTCTTGACTGGTGCGTATCTGGAATATGTATCTAGCTCAGGGTCGGCTTGGACCAGTAAAACCTATTCGGCCTACGTGCGCCCGATTCGCGCCTTTAGCGCATCTTCAGCAATTGCTGTGACGACTCAACCTGTGGGCAGTACATCAGGATCGGCGTTAGCAACTCAGCCTGTTGTTCGCATTGTTGATGCTGTTGGTAATACGGTTACCCATTCATCTGCATCGGTAACAGTGACTGCTTCGGGCGGCACATTAGGTGGAACAACAACTGTCACTGCTGTTAACGGTGTTGCAACATTTACAAACTTGACGCACACAACTGCTGGAACCTACACGTTGACTTTTACATCAACATCGTTGACTTCAGTTACATCTGCAAGTTTCACAACCGGTGTTGCAACTTGTGCGGATGGTGGTGCTTGTGCTCTGGGTGAAACTGGGCCTGGTGGCGGCAAAGTGTTTTATGTGGCTGGTACCAATTTCACGTCAACAGGTTCGGACTGTGGCACAGCGTGCAAATATTTGGAAGCCGCCCTGTCGGATCATTCGTCCACAGTTGCATGGTGCTCGAACACCAGCAGTTCCCTTGGTGTGACTGCTCAAGGTATTGGTTCAGGTATGTCAAACACGACCACGGCCGACAGCACCTGCACATCGGGGGCAATTCAAGTTGCTGCTGACTACACCAACAACAGCAAAACCGACTGGCATCTGCCATCAAAAGATGAACTGGCGCAGTTGTATGCCGAAAGAAACAGGTTTGCTGGTTTTAGTTATGACTACTATTGGAGTTCTTCTGAGTACTCCGCCGGCGCCGCGCGGACCCAGAATTTCCTCTACGGCTATCTGGACTGGTCTGGAAAGACTAGTGCGCTCAAAGTCCGTCCAGTGCGAGCTTTTAGTGCGTCTTCAGCAATTGCTGTGACGACTCAACCTGTGGGCAGTACATCAGGAGCGGCATTAGCAACTCAGCCTGTTGTTCGCATAGTTGACGCCGCTGGTAATACGGTGACGCATTCGAATGCGTCCGTATCGGTAACAGCATCGGGTGGCACATTGGGTGGAACAACAACTGTCGCTGCTGTTAACGGTGTTGCAACCTTCACGGATCTCACTAATACAACTGCTGGAACCTACACGTTGACATTTACTTCAACATCACCTTCGACTTTGACTTCGGTTACTTCAGCAAGCTTCACTTCAGCAGGGGCAGCCAATAACGGTCATGTCGCGTTCTCCTACGTGGATAGCATGATTTACCAACAGGTGGTCGTGTCTGATATGGCGAATACCGCATCTCAGACCATTTCTTTCAAAGCGAGGAATGCTGCGCAGGGGCCAGACCCACTATCTGTTTTTGTCAACCTATACAACAGTGGTGGTGACGTTCTTGCTGCTCGAGTTGAATGTCCACACGCGCCGCTGACCGACTCCTATCAAACTTTCTCTTGTGACATCACACCAGCATCGGTGACACTTCAAGGGGGAGTGACATGGTCGCAAATTGGGCGCATCACCGTTGAAGTGAATGGAGGAGACTTCGAATTTTGGGGTGGCAACTACGGTACGGTTGTTGACTATGTAAGCCTTGTCGCCACCAAGTCAAATGGCACGTCAAGTGAGCAACTTCTGAACCATGACTTCAATACCGTTGTGAGCTCTGCGCCAAGTAACTGGACTATTTCCAGTGGAACCTGGGCTGCGTGTTCAGGTGCATACACATCGACTTTGTGTGTTGAGTTTACAGACAGGCCGTATCACGAGAACTACACCACAAGTATGTGATGTCTGCCTACCAACGGCTTCGTCTGCCACTCCGTCGCAAAATTTCGGTAAGTGTGTACTAAAACTGTCTCATGCGTTTGAGGTGTTGTCTTGCGGTGCTGGTGAGCACATTAAGTCTTGCGGCAACTGCGGTTCCGGTAACTGCATCATCTCGATTGTGTGCACTAGGTGGCGCTTGCAAGGTAGGAGACGTAGGTCCAGGTGGTGGAACAGTGGTGTACGACGCTGGCGAAGTGAAATGGTGGGGTCGGTACCTCGAAGCTTCACCCATCACTAAAGGGCGCGGATTGCCGTGGTCGCTCAAATCAGCAGAATCTGTTTATGTTGGCGAGAACATTTTGCGACAAGGCATCGGATGGGGCCGCGAGAACACGACCGCAATTGTTGCGCAAAATGGTGAAGGTAAGTACGCAGCGAAGTTTGTAGATGATTACTCGGCGAATGGAAAGAGTGATTGGTTTCTTCCCTCACGTGACGAACTTGATGTGGTCTATAACGCGAGCGTTACTGTGGGCGCGCCAAAAGTATTGCCGATGCCGTACTGGACGTCGTCTGAGAACTCGGCGAAGTATGCGTGGTATCAACTCTTTCAAGACGGCACGCAATTCACCGATGAAAACAAAGTGGGCCAGAGCAATGGCAACAAGCAACTGCGCAAAAGCCAAGTGCATATAGGGTCAAGTTTTCCTTCGTTGCCTTTTCATCTCGTAGCCATGAGGTCGTTCCCTGCGGGTGTAGGGGTGAAGCCCACTGCCTCAACCACTTCACTAACGGGAAGTTCTTGTACCAATGAGGGGCCGTGTGCCGTGGGCGATACTGGCCCGGCGGGAGGGATTGTCTTTTACGATGCGGGGCCACGGAGTAGTGGCGACAGATATTTTGAAGTGGGTCCGGTAGAAACTGAAGTGGCAGGTATTCCTTGGAAACCACTGACCTTCAACGACAAGCAGACACCTCTATATATAGGTACTGCAAGCGCGTCGGCAAAAGTACAGCGGGTGCTCGCCAAAGCCTTTGGAATGGGTGAAGCCAACACGTCAAAAATTGTGCAGAGGTATCGCGGTGGGAACTACCCAGCAAGGTACGCAAGCACGTTGGTCTTTGGTGGGTATAACGACTGGTATTTGCCATCGAAAGAAGAGTTGCGCTTGGTGTATCGCACTTTGGGCACAGCAACTCCACGCCTAGGAAACTTGGGGAAGAGCTTTTACTGGACTTCAAGTGAGTACGACCTCAACAATGCGTGGACGGTGAATTTCAAAGACGGGCAGGAATTCGATAGGGAAAAGTGGCGTGTTCCTGATGCTGCTATCGGTATGAAGGCAATACGTACGCGTCCAATCCGCTCCTTTGGCTAGGGTTTCATCGATGCTTGCCGCGGTTGAAGAACTTCTCAGTTTGCCCCTGCAAGACGTTTACTTTTGTGTCCTCGACCTTGAGACCACTGGCTCTTCAGCCAAGAATGGTGGCATTACGGAAATTGGTGCAGTGAAGTATGTGGGGGGCGAAGAAGTCGCGCGATTCAACACACTCATTAACCCAGGGCACGCCATTCCTCCGTACATTGTGTTGCTCACGGGCATCACCGACACCATGGTGCATAATGCACCTCCAATAGAAGAAGTGCTTCCTGAACTGCTCGAGTTCATCGGCACATCAGTGGTTGTTGCTCATAACGCGCGGTTCGACGTGGGCTTTATTAATGCGGCACTCATTGAAGACGGCAGATCAACGCTGAACAACATGGTTATTGACACAGTTTCACTTGCGCGGCGCTTGGTGGGCTCAGAAGTTCCTAATTGCAAGTTGGCAACCTTGGCGGCAAGTTTGCGACTACAAAATCAACCGTCACACCGAGCTATCAATGATGTGCTTGCTACAGGTGATCTCTTGCACTACCTCATTGAGCGAGCATCTGGCTTCAACGTGGTCACCCTTGATGACTTAATGATGCTTCCGTCGTTGAGTGCGCACCCCGAGTCGGCAAAGTTGTCACTTACCCAAGATCTGCCACGAACGCCGGGCGTGTATATGTTTGTTGACGATGCAGGAAAGATCCTCTACATAGGAAAGGCCACCAACTTGCGCAGCCGAGTACGTAGTTACTTTGGTGCGGGCGAAACCCGCAAAAAGGTGGGCGCACTTTTGAAGTTGGTGAAGGGTGTGCACTTTATAGAAACACCCGACCCCGTTACTGCTGAGGTACTGGAAATACGTCTCATTGGAAAACTGCGTCCGCGGTACAACTTCGTGGGAACACGCAGTGAGAAGTACTGCTATGTGCGCCTGACGACCGATGAAGAATGGCCACGACTTGTGGTCACCAAGGTGCCTTCTGCAAAAGGCATTTCAGTAGGGCCTATCTCTACGCGCAAAATGGCGAGGGAAATGATTGAGGCCATTGAATCGGTAGTGCCACTGCGGCGTTGCACCGTGCGCATGGGGCGTAACTATGTTGCCTCACCCGATGCTCCAGTATGTTCTGCTGCGCAGCTAGGGCTTGCGCAGTGCCCGTGTTCGGGGTCGGCCGACCCGGTGAGTTACGCCGCAATTGTGCAGACAGTGGCCGATCACCTCAGGCAAGAGTCGACACACGTTTTAGAACTGCTCGACGAGAAAATGAAAGCACACTCTGCGGCTCGACAATTTGAAGATGCGGCTCTCATTCGCGATCGTATTCAGACCATTAACACCATTTTGCGCCGGCACCGCCAGGCAACCATGTTGCGCCAACAGCCGTCACTCACCATTCAAGCTGGCGACATTGTGTATGAACTGGAGTGCGGTGTGTTGAAGGCAACCCATGCCGGCACGGCATTCACGCCAAGCGCGGCTGCTCAACAGTTTGCGCATTCCATGCGGATGCCGCGACTTACGGAAGATATTGAGTCGCTCCTCGTCATGCCGAGCGCCGAAGAAGGAGCGTCTGAGGGGCAAGTGCCTGCTCAATTATTAGATGAAATCTTGTGCTTGGCCCGCGTGGCAGAGACTGCTGGGTATTTCTCTGACAAGTAGATGGGCTCGGTCTGCTCGGTACTGTTGAAGCAGGCACAAAGGGGGCTTATGTCTGTTGATTTCAGTTTAGATTCGCACGATTTTCAAGAGCGGCCAGCAGAATATTTTGAGCAATTGCGTGGTCAGTGCCCAGTTGCTCATGCCGATTTGCCGGCGCCGTTTTTCGTGGTGTCACAAAATGCCGACGTCGCCGCAGTATTGCGCAATAGCGATGTGTGGAAGAGCAAGTTTGGCCCGGGCCTTGCGTATCACGGAGGCGGAGTGCTGGTATCGGTTGACCCTCCGAAGCACACGACGGATCGTTTGGCAATTACGAAGATCTTCAAGCCATCGGCAATTGAAGAGATGCGTGGAGACATTGAGGTATTAGTAAAAGATGTGGTTGCCAAGTTCGCAACAAGCGAAGGTAATGCAGGCGACCTTATTCGCGGAGTGGGAATGCCCATACCGCTCACCATTATGTGTTGGCTACTCGGTACTCCTGTCGCCGATATTGAAAAGTTTCGCCAGTGGGTCTTACCCATGGCTGAAGCGGTGTCGGCAGTTGATGGTCGCATGGGCGACGTCACGGCGCAGGCGTATAAGAGCTTTGGTGAATATTTTTGGCCGCATGTAAAAACTCGTGCTGCTCTCATTGAGTCTGGCGGAGATGCCCCCGACGACTTGCTGACTCGCTTGCTTACTGTTGAGCGCGATGGACAAAAGCTCACACAAGAAGACGTGATGGGTTTTTGTCAGTTCTTGATGGTGGCGGGAAGTGCGACCACCACGCTGCTCATTGGCAATGTGATGAGTCGCATCATTGACGACCCGGCACTTGCGGCACGGCTCATTGCCGACCCGTCGCTCATTGAAATTGCGGTAGAGGAAAGTTTGCGCATAGACGCCCCAGTACATGGCTTGTTCCGTACTAATGATGAGCCGGTGTGCATGCAGGGAGTCGATATTCCTGTCGACAGCAAAGTGCTGGCGCTTTTCGGTTCGGCGAACCTCGACCCCACAGTATGGGAAAACCCTGAAGAGTTCAGTTTGGAACGCGACCCCGTGCAACTGCGCAAGCACTTTGCCTTTGGCGTGGGTATTCACTATTGCCTTGGTGCGCCACTTGCACGCATGGAAGCGCAACTAGCGGTACAAGAGATGCTGGCAAAATTGCCGAACATGCAAGGCAACGGTGAGCGCCAACTGGTGAAGGCCGCGGTACTCAAAGGCTTTGAAGTGTTACCTGTGAAGTGGAGTAATTAAATGTACGAAAATGTCTTTCAACCCCTCAAAGTGGGTGGCATCACTCTCAACAATCGCATTGTGCGCACAGCGCATTCCACAGGTGCGGGCTGGGTCGATACCAGCGATGCATTTATGGCGTACCACACTGAACGCGCAAAGGGTGGAGTAGCGCTGTCCATTTTGGAAATTGCGGGCGTTCACCCCAGCGCACCCACGCATATTCCCGTCTACGACGATCGTGTATTGGGCGGCTACGAGAAGCTGATGGCATCTATTCGCCCACATGGCATGAAGGTGTTTCAGCAGTTGTGGCACGGGGGAAGTGCAACAGGTGTGAACCCACTCGGCGGCGCGCCATGGAGTGCAAGTGATATTCCTAACCCGCGTACGGGTGTTGTGCCGCGTCCGATGACGAAGGGCATGATTGACGAGGTTGTCGCTTCTTTTGCTCGTGCAGCGCGACGGGTAAAAGATGGCGGACTCGATGGCATTGAAATTCATGCCGCACATGGTTATTTGGTGGGGCAGTTTTTGTCGCCTGCCACCAACCATCGTGAAGATGAATACGGCGGCACTTTTGAAAACCGCAATCGGTTCTTGGTGGAAATTCTGGAAGCCATTCGCAACGAGGTGGGTGCCGACTTCCCATTGGGTATTCGCTTGTCAGCCGATGAAGAAGTGCCAGGTGGAATGCGGACCGACGACACGGTGCAAGTGGCTAAGTATTCAGAGCATCTCGTTGACTTTGTTGACGTTTCACTTGGTAGCTACTACCGCTTTTACAAATTGCTTTCCACCATGGACGACCCACTTGGTTATGAGTTGCCCAAGAGCGAGGCCGTGACGCGTGAACTTTCTGTTCCCACCATGGTGACGGGTCGCATTATGACCCTCGACCATGCCGACCACGTGGTGGGCAGTGGCATTGCCGACATGGTGTCGATGGTGCGTGCACTCATTGCCGACCCGTACCTGGTGGCAAAAGCACGTGACGGCAGGGAAGCAGAAATTCGCCCGTGTATTGGTTCAAGTCAGGGTTGTGTGGGCTTACTCATGAGCACCGGCAAAATGGCATGCGTCGTGAATATTGCTGCTGGGCAAGAACATAAAACCGAGTTTGAAGTTCCCGAGAAGTCGGCGGTTCGTAAAAAGGTGGTCATTGTTGGCGGCGGGCCAGCTGGCTTGGAAGCAGCACGCACGGCCGCATTGCGCGGGCACAATGTTGTTCTCTTTGAAATGCAGAAGTCACTTGGTGGTCAAGTAGCTATTGCGGCAACCGCACCACACAGGGCAGACATTGGTGCCATTACGCGTTGGTTAGCTGAAGAGGTAAAGCGGTTAGGTGTAGATGTTCGTTTGTCGACGCCGGTTGACCCCGACATCATCAATGAAGAGAAGCCAGATGAAGTGATTATTGCAACAGGTTCATCGCCGCGTCGCGATGGCTTTCAAGCAGCGCGGCCAGCTGAGCCCATTCCTGGAAGTGATATGGCTCACGTGTATTCGCCATGGGATGTTTTTGGTTTTGGTGGTCGCGCAAAGGTGGGCAAGCACGCAGTGGTGTTCGACGACACGGGTTCATATGAAGCAATTTCTGTTGCCGACAAGTTGCTGGAGGCAGGAGCACATGTCACTTTTGTGACCCGTCATGAAACCATTGGTGCAACGGTTCCATACCCGCCGGCAACAGTGTTGCCGGCACGTGAGCGACTTTTCTCTGGAGCCTTTGAGTTCTTGCCCACTTCAGCTGTGCGACGTATTACGCAAGATGCTGTTCATGTGGAAGTAGTAGGCACTGAACGACCACGTATTTTGCCTGCTGACACAGTGGTGGTGTGTGGGTTTAACTCGTCGAACCGCGAGCTTGCCGACGCTCTTGCGGGGTCGTCATTCCCTGTGCATGTTGTAGGTGATGCCAACGGATCACGCACCATTCAACTTGCGGTGCGCGATGCGGCACTTATTGCTCGTGTTGTGTAGTCCACCAGTGTCTTAGAGCAAAAGCGAATGCTGAAAATGAACCAAGTGGAACAGGGTTGGTGACGCACTTCTTGACACAGGTCGAAGATGTAAATGACAGTGCATCAATGTTGACGGCAGATGATTTCGACTTTCTGTGCTTTTGTCCTAGTGCAACAAGAGATATTTTTTTCATTAAAAACGATTTGGAGATGGTGATTGAACGTCTCGCGGCTTTATTTGAATACTGATCAATAATCTTTGCGCGCTTGTCATTCACCAAAAGCGAGAGCTTTCCGTAATTGGGGCCCACGGAGTAAAAGAGTGTGAATTTCTTTGTTGACGCAGAGAAAGTAGCCGATGTGCCTGCGCTTGTGGCAACAAGAAGCGACTTGCCATAGGCCAATTTTGTTGGTGTAGATATCCATTTTGGAGTTTTCACTGAAGAAGCAATTGTTGTTGCAGTAGGAACGGTGAGCGAAGGTGGGGTGCTTGCTGCGACCGACGTAGGTGTCGACGCATTGGGAATAGTGCTGGTGCTGCTACTAGTGCTGGTGGAACTGGTACTGGTGGAACTGGTACTGGTGGTGGTGGATTCAGTCGATTGAGTAAACACTGAAGAAGCGGGGCTATTGCCTGCGACATTGGTAGCAACCACGGTGAATGAGTATGAAGTTGAATCATTGAGACCCGTGAGTGTGCACGAAAGTGGGCCAGATGTCCATGTGCATGAATGAGAACCAGGGCTCGCTGAAACGGTATACATAGTGACAGCAGAGCCGTTTGCTGAACTTGCACTCCACGTCACTTGAGCTGTGGTTTCTGAGGCAAGTACTGCAGTCACACTCGGTGCACCCGGTACTGCAAAAGGAGTAACGCTTGTAGATGTTGAAGACATGCCATACACGTAGTCAGACGGTGAAGTGCTAGCAGAAATAGTCAATGCGTATGTTTCTCCCGGAGAAAGCATGGTGCCATCGTCAAATTCCGTCACCCGTAAGCCAACGAGTGGAGCTACACAGGCTGCAGCATTATCAACGAGATCATCGGGGTTAATGGTAAGGGTGCTCGTTATATCTGAATGTTCTGCTTGTAGCGAATACGAAGTTACTGCAGCCGATGACGGTGTGTAAGTAGGGGCAGACCAGCATGTATCGAAGTAACGGTTGCCTGCAGAAGCTGTGAGTGCTGTGGGCTCATTGGGTTGACCAGCAGTAACCACAAACGCCGAAGTGGTATCGCCGACTCCTTGCGCATTTGCTGCAGCAACCGATACCGAGTATCGCGTGTCATCGGTCAGTATTGTGTCGGGAAGCGTTGAATCAATTGAATTACTCACTGATGTGATGGTGCAGGTACGGGCCGAGGTGAGACATGAGGACGTGCCGGTGACTGCGCCAGCACCTGTTGAGTACTCACTCGTAATTCCCATTGGGTCAACCACGGTGATTGCGTAGTGCGTAATGGGGGAGCCACCGGTGTCGGGTGCGAGCCATTCAATATAAATGGAGCCTGGTCGTATTGCGGAAATGGTGGGAACACCTGGAACAGTTGCTGGAGTGCCCGTTTCTGTTGCGGCCGACGATGACCCTTCATCGTTAGTTGCGATCACTTGAATGTTGTAGGTCGTGCCGTTGACAAGGCCAACGAGTGTGGCCGTCGTTTCAGTTGCCCCAACGCTTTGTGTTGCGATGGTCGCTCCACTCAATGTGGCGGTTGCGGTGTAACCCGAAATGGCGTTTCCACCATTAGATGTAGGTGCAGAAAATGAAACTGCGAGGCTCGCATTTCCCGACTCAACTGAAATGTTCTCGGGTGCCCCAGGAACCGTGCGAGGTATTGCCGTCACGGTGTTGCTGTAAGTTCCCGTGCCATTTGACGATGTAGAGGCAACAGATACTGTGTATTGAGAGCCATTTGTTAAGCCGGTAAGAGTCTTTGCACACACACCTGCAGTGCAAAGTGATGTGTTCGCAGTTGTTGTTGAAGTAGTTACTCCAAGCACGTACTTGACTGAGTACTCGGTAATAGTGATGCCAGTGGCATTTGAGACACTTGGCCACTGAAGAGTGACAGACCCTGAACTGAGATCACTGACGGTGAGGCTGGTTGGAGCGGGCAAACGACCAGCCATCACGGTTGTGCGAATCGACTCTGAGCCAGCTGCCGCAATGGCATTTGATTGACCGGAATTGTCTTGTGACGCAACCACGCCGATGTCATAAAGCGTGCCATCGGTGAGGCCAGCAAGAGTGAGAGACCTAGTGCTCGACAACGAGCTGAAACTCGTTGCCACAACAGAATCTGTTCCACGTGAATATGCCCGTGCAACATAGGAAGTGATAGGCGCGCCGCCATCGCTTTCAGGTGCAGTCCAAGTGACGACGATGTCGCTGGTTCCTTCCGCGTGGGCTTCGGAAATGAGAGGCGCAGACGGGCGGCCGGGTACAACTGCTGTGACGGTGACTGCATCACTTGTGCCAGCCGTATTCGTTGCGCTGATGGAAACGTCGTATGAAGAACCAACTACAAGGCCAGAAGTAATGAGTGCGGTGGTGTCGGAACTTGCCAAAGTTGCTGTTGCACGTTGTGTTGTGGTTCCCGAATCGACTACCACAACGTTGTAGCGGCTGATACTGGCTCCACCGTTGTCGCTCGGCGCAGCAAATGTGAGTCTGATGCCGTTCGATGTTGGCTCTGCTTGAACAGAGCGCGGCACTGAAGGCGCTCCGATGGGCGTGACACTGACGGAAGAACTCTCTGGGCTGGTGCCAACTGTGTTGAGTGCTTCCACGGTCACGCTGTGAACACTGGCATTGATGATGTCGTATGTGGGTCCAGTAAGAGTAAGCGAGGTTGCATCTGCTGGGGCGCCAACGCGTGCCACAACTACACCTGCGCGCCGAACGACCACGTTGTATGACACCAAATCATTTGGGGAAGTGGGGGCCAGCCAAGTAACCGTGATTGATTTTGAAGCATTGGACGATGCACTCACTGATGTCGGGGCAGACGGTGGTGTTGGGGCGGTGTAGAAACCAAATGCTGCAGACCATATTCCGCCAGCTACCACTGCATCAACGTCGCTGATTGCTGTTGTATTGCTGGTGAGTGCCTGTACTGGGCTTGTAGAGAATGCCGTGACTCCACTAGTTGCAGCGGCCCAATCGGAGCGGCCAATTTGCCCATATGTATTCGCACCCCATGTGACAACTGTTCCGGAGGTGAGAATGCCGACACCGCTATTGCGATACGACGAAGCAGTAGCCGTGCCGCCAAGGCCTGCAATGTCGATGTAACTAAAGGTGTGCCCACTTGCCACTGAAGTGGGCGTGAGGAGACTGGCAGTGGACCCTGATGCCAAGACCCCGCGCGCAGCACTGCCCCAACCAACGAGAGTGCCATCGGAACACCGAATGAGAGTTGAATCACCTTGAGCAACAATTTGAGCTGTCGCTTTTCCTGTTGGCAGGGAAGGGGTCGCAAAGTACGTCGCCGTATTGGTGGTTCCTGCACCCAGTTGCCCAAAGTTGTTGTAACCCCACGTCATTAAAGTGCCATTCGCTCGTAGGGCAACGGTGTGTAAATAGCCAGCAGAAATAGCAATGATGTCACTCACTGTTGCGGGCGAAGCAGGAATGGTCATGTCCTTTACTTCGGAAAATGTGAGGAGCGGATTCGTTGCCACTGTGGGAACTGCTCGGCGATACGAGTTAGCTCCCCAACCAAATGCGGTGCCACCCGTTCCATTTGCTCCAATGTCAACATACAAACTGAACTGGTATCCGGCAGCGATGCGCGGGTTCACTAAGTTGTTTTTAATAGCAATGGGATACGCGTAGTCGGTTGTTGAGCCAACAACGAGTTGCCTACTTGAACCATCACCCCATCCATAAATCGTTGAGGCTCCAGAAAAGGCAACAGCGATGAGGCAATGCAAACGTGAGCAGGAAAGTTGATTAATTTGCGACGATGCAGTTGCGGTGTCAACACCGAAAGGCAAGTCGATCTTTCCCGGAAGTATGCGTGAAACAGATGTTCCATCGCCTAGGTAGTACGTGCCGGCTGTACTGCCAATTGACCCAGACGTCCATACGGAACCATCAGACATCACGAAAACCGAGGAGTTGTCGGTTGCGTCGGCCATCGCAATGCGCACGTTTGAAGCTGTATCTATACGGTCAAATTTCATTCCATCGTTTGCGCCGCATATTCCTGCAGCGATGCAAGTTCCGGTTACACCTCGTGCCCCGAGCGAAGTGGAGGGGTTGCCCCATGACCACACAACATCTGCAGAGTCGATGAACAATGCATTTGAACTATCGGCAACAAGGTCGGTGACCGTTGCACCGCCTGCGGCAATCGCTCGTGTGGTGACTGCCGCAGTGGTGCGGAGGTTGAGGGCTGCATAGAGGGATGATGTACCCAGGAGGCGGTAAAAATTGCGGCCCCAAGCAAAAATGCGCCCTGTAGAAGTGAGGGCGAATGCGGTGTCGGTGGAAAAATCAACCTTGGAAATACTCTCGCCGCCGTTCAAAGAAATGCCGCTGACCGATTCAAGGAGAGTTGTATGTGTGCCTGCCGCGGTTCCCGACCCGCGTTGGCCATAGGTGTTATCGCCCCAGGTGCGGATGGTGTTATTTGCACATACCACGGCCGCGGTATATCTGCCTGCGGTAATTGAAGAAGGAACGCAGCCTGCACCAAGTGCGACAACTTTAGGCGACGAGATGTAGGTGCCAGAAATTGCTCGACCCAGACGGTTGTAAGTAGTAGCGGTGGTATTCCCCCAGGTGTACACACTGTCGGCTGTTTGCGCCACGGAGTAGCCAATGCCCGCGGCAACACTCAATACTCCTGTTGGTGCGCTCGGGCATGCTGTTGAACAGCTGGTGACCGATGCAGTGGGTGAAGAACTCGTGACGGCACGCGCGGTGTAGTTGGTTTGTGGAATGAAATCGAAAGTGCTTGTTGTAGAGACAGCAGTGATGGTTTTTTGCCCATCAAGCACTCCGCCTGCTCCGGTAACAGTCACAACATTGCCTACTCCGAAGCCGTGAGTGGTGCTGCTTGTGAGTCGAGCCGTTGCAACGTTTGACGACAGCGAGACCAATTTGTTTGAAAGCGCAACACTGATGTCGGCACGAGTTGCCGAACCTGCAGGTGATACTGCTGTTGAGGTGATGCTTCCTGAGTATGTTTTGGCAAATCTGATTGAGGTGGAACCCGATACGGTGATGGTGTTCACTCCATCGAATGGGGCGCCAACACCTTCGATGGTGACGGTGTTTCCCACGGCAAGGCCGTGCCCAAGGGGAAGGGTGAGCGTGGCGATGTTGCTCGCTAATGATTTATTGGTCACTGCAACTTGCACACCAGCCAACGTTGCAAGGCCCGTCGGAGAAATAGGTGTAGAAGTGACCGCAGGTTGTGCAACGTAACTGAATGATGTGTTCGTTACCTTTGTAATGGTTTTGGTTCCATTGAGGAGGTCATCTCCAATATTGACCACCACAGAATCGCCAATAGCAAAGTAGTGGTAAGCATTTGTGCTGATGGTTGCGATGTTCGAAGTAATAGATTGCGTCGTGGGTACAGCTCTACGCACGTTCAGAGAATCGTCGGTTATTTTCGTAGGTGTAAAGCGCGAACTTGAACCGGCAAGGCCGATGTCGCCATATGCATCGGTGTCGTAACCCCATGCCCAAATTGCTCCGGTCGAGTCTGCGGCAACGTTGTGATGCTGTCCCGCTGCAATAGAAAGAATGTTGGCACTCGTTAATGACGACAACAAGAGTGGAGTCAACTGACTTGCCGTACTTGCCACCGATGTAGTGCCCAGTTGCCCGAACGCATTGTTACCCCAGGTGTAAACACGGCGTGTTACGCCCTGGAGAGTGAGCATCATGCTGTGTCGCTCGCCGGCAGTAAGCGCAATAATTTCTTCACCAGCGAGAGGCGTCCAGGTAGCTTTCTTGGGCAGCGACGAAGTGGTGACCGATCCGTTACCGAGTTGACCATAAATGTTGGTTCCCCAAGCCCACAGTTCATGACCTCCACTCGACGTGGCTACTGCAGCCAAGATGTGCGAGGTGCTGCCACTGCGACTAAAGAACAGAGGTGTCGCACCGCCAAAGGCGCGCAGGTACGACATTTTGCTCGTTGGCCCCGAGACTGTCACTCGAGTTGCTAGAGAGCCAGCTCCACTGGGTGCAGTGTCAGAGAGAGCCGTGGTGCCAGTGACTGGTGATCCGTATGCCGCATATGCAGTTTTCCCTGTTTGCACTGAGCCCCAGGCGAAAGGTTGCTGGTACGTACTTGCAGTTGCTCGTGCGATGTCGGGCTGGTCGGTGACGGCCACAATGGCGGTAAGGCTGATGACGATTGGGGCAACTATTGCCCTCCTGAGGAGCCAGTGACGCTTCACGGAATCCGAGATTATCTAACTTTGAGAATATTTCAATGAAAATATTTCAAGAAGGTTCCGGGGGCCGAAAAGGCAGGTTGACGGGCTACAAAACGAAGTTCACCAGGCGACCTGGAACAATAATTTCTTTCTTTGGCGTTGCGCCGGCAAGAAGCTCTTGAACCTTGGCGTCGGCCATTGCAGTTGCTTTGAGTTCGTCTTGGCTCATGCCAACGGTAACCACAAGGCGGGTGCGCACTTTGCCATTGATTTGCACAGGGATCTCAATGGTGTCGCTTGCTAACAGCGAAGCATCGGCGGTGGGGAAGTCTTCGTAAGCAATGGTGCCAGGGTTGCCCAAGCGACGCCAAAGTTCTTCGGCCATGTGCGGGCACAGTGGAGCGAGCATTTTGGCGAGTGGCGTAGCTACTTCTTGCGGGCAAGCACCATGTTCAGCAACATATGGAGTGAGCACATTGTTCAACTCAATGAGTTTTGCAATTGCAGTGTTAAAGCGCAGTGCTTCCATGTCGCCACGCACGCCATCGATACAGCGGTGCAGCGCACGGCGCAGGTCTTCACTTGCTGGTGCAGCATCGACGTGTGTTTCGCCAGAGTCTTCATTAACCACGTTGCGCCACAAGCGCTGCAGAAAGCGTTGCATACCCACCACATCGCGGGTGTTCCACGGGCGGCTTGCTTCAAGTGGGCCTGTTGACATCTCGTATAAGCGGAATGTGTCGGCACCGTAGTCTTCATACATGTCGTCGGGAGTAACGATGTTTTTGAGGCTCTTGCCCATTTTTCCGTACTCACGAGCAACTTCTTCGTTCTCGTAGAAGTACTTGCCATCTTTTTCTTCAACGTCTTCAGCAGGCACTGGCTGACCGCGCTGGTCGCGATACGCATATGCCTGAATGTAGCCCTGGTTGAACAAACGATGGAATGGCTCTTCGCTCGATACGTGTCCGAGGTCGAACAAGACCTTGTGCCAAAAGCGTGCATATAAAAGGTGCAATACGGCATGTTCCACGCCGCCTACATAAAGGTCAACGCCACCCGTATGGCCAGCATGCTTGGGGCCCATCCAATATTTCTCAACCTCTTTGTTGACGAAAGATTCCGTATTGGTGGGGTCGAGGTAGCGCAGTTCGTACCAACATGATCCGGCCCATTGCGGCATCACGTTCACTTCACGGCGATAGGTCTGCAGGCCGTCGCCCAGGTCGAGTTCTACAACGGCCCACTCGGGTGTGCGAGCAAGTGGCGGTATGGGTTCTGTTACTGCATCGTTCGGGTCGAGACCTTGCGGTTTGAAGTCGGCAAGTTCGGGTAGCAACACAGGTAACTGCTGGTCGGGAACTGCATGGGGGTTGCCATCGGTATCGAACACAATGGGGAAGGGTTCACCCCAATAACGCTGACGAGCAAAGAGCCAGTCGCGCAGTTTGTAAGTAATGGCAGCTTCGCCACAGTCTTGTTGCGTGAGCCACGTGTTCATTGCCGACTTTGCATCGGCCACCGTGTTGTATTGCGCAAGAGAAATGCTGTCGTTGCTCGAGTTCACGTAAGCACCATCGCCAACGTAAGCATTTGGCCATTCACTGCAGTTGAGTGTGGCGTCGATGCCAGCAGCGGCAAACCATTCGGGCGTTGGTTGTTGTGTAGCAACTATGGGAAGTTGGTACGTGCGAGCAAATGCAAAGTCGCGCTCGTCGCCAGAAGGCACGGCCATAATTGCGCCGGTGCCGTAGCCCATTAATACATAGTCGGCAATCCAAATAGGAATGTCGCCACCCGTTACTGGGTTGCGGGCAAATGCACCCGTAAACACACCAGTTTTTTCACGGGTCTCGTCTTCGTATTGTTCGCGCTCTTTTGCAGCAGCAGCAATTTTGTATGCGCTCACAGCATCACGATGTTCAGGAGTGGTGAGTGCGTCAACTAATGGATGCTCGGGTGACAGCACCAAAAACGTTGCGCCAAACAAAGTATCGGGGCGAGTGGTGAACACTTCAATTTCTCCAGCGGCCGATGTGAAGCGCACGCGGGCGCCTTCGCTGCGTCCAATCCAGTTGCGTTGCATCAACTTGATGGGTTCTGGCCAGTCGAGGCGATTCAGGTCGTCGAGTAAGCGATCGGAGTACGCCGTGATGTTCATCATCCACTGGCGCATGTTGCGTTTGAAAACTGGGAAGTTGCCAATGTCGCTGCGGCCGTCGGCGGTCACTTCCTCATTGGCGAGAATGGTTCCAAGACCTGGGCACCAGTTCACGGGTGCTTCAGTGAGATACACCAAACGTTGGGCGTCAACTACTTTGCGTTGCTCATTGCGGGAAAGGTCTGCCCATGAACGGCCGTCATCAACCGTACGTTTTCCCGTGGCATACAAATTTTCGAGTTCAGCAATGGGGCGAGCCTTGCCCAGCTCTTTGTCGAACCAAGAATTGAAGATCTGCAGGAATACCCACTGGGTCCAGCGGTAATAGTTTTCATCGGTGGTACTCACGCTGCGTCGTGGGTCGTGACCAAGGCCTAGTCGGCGCAGTTGACGGCGCATGTTGGCGATGTTCGACTCGGTGTTGACGCGGGGGTGAATACCTGTAGCTATGGCATGTTGTTCTGCAGGTAGTCCAAAACTGTCGTAGCCAAGAGCATGTAAAACGTTGAACCCTGTCATGCGCTTGAAGCGCGCGAACACGTCGGTGCCGATATAGCCAAGTGGATGACCTACATGGAGCCCAGCACCAGAGGGGTAAGGGAACATGTCGAGTACGAAGAGTTTTTCGCGGCCAGCGACCTTTTCCGGTTCAGCTAATGGGCCAGCTGGGTTGGGAGTATTAAAGGTCTCATTTTCTTCCCAGAAGTCTTGCCACTTGCTTTCCAGGGTTGCAGCGAAGGTGGCGTTGTAGCGAAAGGAGGGAAAATCAGCAGACATAACTCCTACATGGTAGGGGGCGAAGGGGTGCCGTAGGTAGCGTGGAGCACATGTCGAAGCCGCGCAAGCGTTCAAGCGGTTCATCTGCCCACAAATACCCCCGCGAAGCTCGCCTCAATGAGCTCTTGCGAGAGGTCATTGCCGAAGAGTTGGTGCGTATCGACGACGAACGCCTGGCCTTTGTCACCATTACGGCAATCGATGTTGATGCCGAGCTCAACCGGGCCATTGTTTATTTCGACTCGCTGACCGATGAAGAGGGCGATGAGGAGATTCTCAACACCCTTGGCGAGTTACGCATTCGTATTCAGTCGTCTGTTGGTCGCCAAATTCGCACGAAGAAAACTCCGATTCTCGATTTCCGCCCCGACACGGTCATTCGTGCCGCAGCGCGGATCGATGAAGTGTTGCGCATCGACCGTGAGCGTCGTGAGGCAATGGAACAAGGCACCTACGTGGTGCCCGACACCGAATAACTTTTATGGCAAAGCGGCGCCCACCACAGGTGCATGGCCTTGTGCTCATCGACAAACCAGCAGGCGTCACCAGCCACGATGTGGTGAATACGTTGCGCAAGTCGTTGAGCGAACGTCGCATTGGGCATGCCGGAACCCTCGACCCCGATGCAACAGGAGTGTTAGTTGTGGCGGTGGGTCGTGCTACCCGGCTCATGCAGTTCGTTTCGGGTGCCGACAAAGAATACGTTGCCGAAGTTGTGCTGGGTTCACGTACGAGCACGCTTGATGATTCGGGAGAAGTGTTAGAGACATTCAACATGAGTGCGATCAGGCCAGACGATGTGCAGCGTGTGGTGCGTGAGAACCTAACGGGCGACATTCTGCAAGTGCCACCCATGGTGTCGGCGCTCAAAGTAGATGGAAAACGATTGCATGAATATGCGCGTGAAGGCGTAGAGATAGAACGCAAGGCACGACCAGTGCACATTTCTCGTTTCGATGTAGAAGCAACCAACGACCCTTTGGTGTATCGCATGAGCGTTGAATGTTCGTCAGGAACTTACGTACGTACGTTGGCCGACGACCTTGGCCGTTTGCTTGGTGGTGGGGCACATTTGCGTCGCTTACGCCGCACCCGAGTTGGGCGCTTTACCGAACAGATGACCTCTGCGTTGGAAAGCCCACAGTTGCTGAGCGAAGTGGGCCTTGTTGAGCACCTTGCACGCGTCGACCTCGATGCTGAAACAGCAGACCGTGCGCTACATGGCGCAATGTTGCCAGTCGATGCAGCAGGTGGCTGGCTAGGCGAAGGCCCTTGGAGTGTGTATGGCCCTAACGAAGTGCTGCTGGGCGTGTACGAACCAACTGCATCTCAAACAGGATTAGGCCTGACACTGGCGAAACCAACAGTTGTCATTGCCTTTAGTGGATAGTGTTTCCCCCGTGATTGTTGTTCGCGACTTATCGGTATCGCCATGGCCAGAGCAGCGTTGTGTGCTCACCATTGGCGCATACGACGGTGTACACCGCGGTCATCAAGCTGTTATTGCTGCAGTGCGTGAGCAGGCGAAGTCACTCAATGCCTTAAGTGTTGTAGTGACGTTTGATAAGCATCCAGCTTCGGTCGTGCGGCCCGAATCGGCACCACTATTGCTCACCGACCTTGAGCAGAAAATTGAATTGTTGTCCACAACTGGTGTCGATGCCGTCGTTGTAGTTCCTTTTAATGAAGAGCAATCAACTGAAGAGCCACAAGCATTTGTGAAGCGTGTGCTTGTTGATTGTTTGCATGTACAACACATTGTTGTGGGTGAAGATTTCCATTTTGGAAAGAACCGCAGTGGCAATGTTGCGCTCTTGCGCACCGAGGGTGCACAGCACGATTTCACCACCGGCCCTCTCGACCTTCTCGCACGAGAAGACGGAGTAGAAGAGCCCATTAGTTCAACAGCTATTCGTCGCGCGCTGCGCGGTGGCGAAATCGACACTGCAACGGCGC